>Ga0207667_10000972_pt1 | contig 36552 bp, 30 predicted proteins | sample KBSCornC52_FD_184301 | JGI IMG/M metagenome (GOLD analysis project Ga0207667, IMG submission 184301) | Corn rhizosphere microbial communities from Kellogg Biological Station, Michigan, USA - KBS Corn C5-2 (SPAdes) (version 2) | ecosystem: Host-associated > Plants > Roots > Rhizosphere > Soil ...
CCTGTTGGAGGTTCCAGAAGAACAGATGGCTGGATGGCTGCGACTCACGCGGTCGGCGGGGCGGCTGCGAGCCAGCAGAAAAGACTTGCGGTTGCCCAGATTCCACATAACATACACGAGTCTTTGCGCACGTCGGCGAAGAGCAGCTTGTTGAATCCGGTTCGCTTGGGGCAGTTGGCACAGGAACCCGCCTCGGGAACGAGCTTGTCGTCTTGCTTGTCAAAGGGCGCGGATGCCAGTTGCAGCAGGATGTTGGACTCGATCCAGACGGCCAGTTCCCGAACGGGAATCAGGACTTGGCTGTTGCCTTCGCTCGTCCACATGCCACGAAATGCGGCGGCGAAGGCTTCCTGTTGTTGCGAAGCCGGGAGCTTCGCGATCAGCAGAGCGTGGCCAATCGTGATCTGATCTTTCAGGAAGGCCTCGGCCACAGGCGGAATCAGGTCGGCCAGCTTGATCCTGCCGTAAAACATAGGCTTCGCTCTTTCCGGCTCGGGCAGCGATGTTAGCGATGGTGTAGGCAGGCTCTCCAAGTTGCATGAGGGAATTGAAGCCAAGGGCTTCTTCCAACGGATGAATGTCCTCGCGTTGCAGGTTCTCCACGACTTGGGCTTCGATGGCTTCGGCGTCGGTCAGTTTAACGATGCGGACAGGAATGGAATCGAGTTCCGCAATTCTTGCGGCCCGCAGGCGGCGTGCTCCGGCCACGACCTCGAACTTGCTCGGCTCCAATTCCCGCACCAAGAGAGGCGCAAGAACTCCCTGCGTTTTGAAACTGGCTGCCAGCTCCTCAAGACTCTTGTCGTCAAATCGCTTGCGGGGATTGCTGGCGGACTCGATCAGCGCCGCTACCGGGACGCTGCGGTATGCATGATTATTGACTGCACTTTGCGTATTCGGCATTTTTTTCTCCTTTGATTTCGTCGGTTGTGGGTTGGTGAGGGACTGCACAGATTTCTGGCGCGACTGCGAGACGTAGTAGGTCAGGCGGCTGCGGCGAGAGCCGTGGGCTCGGGGGTAATGCCCACATAAGCGCTAACTTAAGGGTTACCCATGGGGACCCTGAACCAAAGGACCCATCGACACAGCATAGAGTGCTCCGAAATAATTGCTCGCGGCGAGTTGGCCCGACTCTCGGAAGTCAAACACGGTATAGGGAGATCCGGTGCGGACGAAAATCGTTCCTGAGACCTGCCAGCCCTCCACCAGAGCATCGGGTCCGTGGCCTCCGAGGGCGGCCTTGACAGGAATTTCCCAAACATAGTTCGCATTGAACGAGTGACGGACATCGTCATCGGCCGAAATTAACAACCAAGCAGATTGAACGGTGCCATCGGCCTCGTTGTTATACTGAGGTAGCCGCATAGGAGGGAATGTATGGGAACCGCTCGGGATTTTGACGATATTTTGAAACAGGAGCTCAACATTCATGCCGCGTGGCTTCCGGTCACGAACACATTCCGATTGGGTGATTACGGGCTAGTGAGTGACGGAGTGTTGGTCGCAGTGGGTAACATTAAAGACGACTTCGGCGTGAATTTCACTCAAGCTCCCGGCCCGGATGTGCAATTAGACTTCGCGTCGAAAGGCACAAGCATGGTTCGCGTTGCTGGCGGTGCAACAGTACAGCAATTCCCCGGCAGCAACGTAGACGCGAAATTGACAGTGGAGTTCAAGCGGGAACGGTCTTTCTTGTTAAAGGCAAAACTGACTGTGTCCCAGATGCAGGGCCTCAACGAAGTGGCTGGCAAACTTAACAGCGTGCCGGAGTGGGAGGGCAGGTTTCGTGTTGTGTCGGCGCTCTACACTGGCACGAACTGCGCGTTGATTTCGTCGAAGGCTGCTGGGTCGAAAATCGAGCTATCGGGAAAAGCAAACGGGCTTCAGCAGCTGGATTTGGCGTCGGCGTTTGTGGGAGTCCAGGTCACAGATAGGAAGGAAATTGGCCTTGAAATTGTTGGTAAGCAGGGCGTCGTCGGCCTGGCGATGTTCAAGCTAGGATGGTTTAACGCTGTTAAGGTTCTCGGTGCCGGGGAAGAAATGCCGATCGAGACTCTGAAAGATTGGCCAGACAGCTTGCCGGACGACATTTAGGGCGATAAGGCACCTTTCGGAGGGGGGAAAGCGGCGGCGTTATTGACCGGTGTGTTCGCCCAATCTATATAACAATCAATGCTTCGGTACAGTGAATAAACGAGGCCGAGGGGATTGTTGTTCATGTCCCATAACTTCCTATTGACTTTCTTTAGCAGCGGTCCGAGCCGTTCCTTTCGAGTGCTCGTTCGATCGAAGAACTTTTCGAAGACTTCCTTGGCGTACTCAACTGCAAACACTGCAGGCACATCGATTTGGGTCCCTACCAAACCGACGGCTCCTTCGTCGAGCAGTTCGACGGCGAAGCTCTGATAGAACATTGTGGTCATCTGGCCGCCTTCGCAGGCATTAATGAAAACGAGCGGACTGGTGGGCAGCTTTTCGCCGCCTGCCCAACGTTGGAAATCGAAAGCAGAAACGGAATCATCCGTCATCTCCAAATAGGGAGGGCTGATGCTCGCGCCACCTCCAGAACCATGTCCATGACAGTAGAAATAGACGATTCGCTCAAGGTCACAGCGCTTCTGCTTAAAAACGGCCTCGAGTTCACTCTTTTTGGTACGTGTAATCTTGGCTCCAAGTTGTCGAAGAAACTCGATGTGTTCATCAATAACCGGCAACTTCATCACCTTCGATATCCGGTCGTCGAAATTAATACTGGCAGGCACTGCACCTGTGGAATCGGGTCGAATCGCGTTCTCGAGCTTATATTTCTCGGAAGTTTGTTGAACGATATGCTGATATCCCCAGAATCCCGCTTTCACCCAGTTTGAACCGTCATCCACGAGCTTTGCACTCCCCTCGGGCTGGGTATAAAGCATTCCCCAAGGCTGAAAGAGTTTATTCGATGTGATAGCGACACATCGTTCCCCCGAGCCCAGGACGCTTCCGATGGTCTCGCCAATTTCCTTGAGGCCTTTATCGGACTTCTGTTCAAAAATCGACGTAAAGAGATTCTGGCCTGCCCGCGCTAAGCGCGGGGCAATATCGGTGAGAATCTCAGGGTGCTCCTCAAAATCCCAATTGACCTGAAAGGGGAACGCGAATTTGGTTTTCCCATCCACTTCCGTCTTACCTTGACGGTCCACAACAGCTGATTTCCACGTCTTCCGGCATTCCTCCGCGAGGGCGAACATTTCGTTTGCACTCCGCTCTGACACTCCGTGTAGATTGAGGTCTGGGTCATTGATCAATGGGCCAAAGAGTGTGAAGTCGAATGGTCCCTGGTCTCCCAATGAAATGATTCGGATTCCGAGGTCGGCCTGCACGCTATCATTGTCCCTGGTACCGGCATTAGAGATCGTTTGGTGTTCCCGGAGATCGAAATCATGAGTCATGTTCGTGCCGCCTGGACAGGTTCTTTGACCGACATTGAAATCTCAAATTCCTGAAGGAGTGTGAGCTCGCGGGCAAAGTAGAGGCTAATCCTCAAAAGTAGCGAATCGCGCCCTGTCGGAGTAATGGCGAAGAAGATTGGATCTGTGTCCCCTGTCTTGGGCAGTGTGAACAGTTGTTGCCTAGGCTCTACCGAAAAGCCCAAACCGCTCAGAACAACCCAAACGGTTAATTCGTAATTGTCCTTCCAATCAAACCCTTGGAGCTTAGGTGCAGCGATGGTGTCCTCACATAACTTTCCGACATTAATGCCGAACCTATAGGTATGTCCCTTTTCGAGAGGCGGCTTGCCGTCCTCAATCCACGCGTTGATGTGGCGCTCTTCACGTCGAAACCCAGTGGTTTTGGTCAGAGGACTACCGGAATCCAGGTGCTGTTTCAGGCGTTTCAGATCAACGCGCATTTCAGCCGCGCTTTGATAGCGCGATTCCTTGTTCTTTCGCAGAGCGTGGCTGATAATCTGCTCCAATTCGACAGGAATCTCGCTGTTCAGTTGAGCAGCGGCTGGAACTGGTTTATGCAGGATGCTGTCGAGAAGCGCTTCAGAAGTATCCCCTTTGAACGGCAGCGTCCCGGTCGCCATCTGGTACAGAACCGCCCCGAACGAGAACAGGTCACTGCGAGCATCGAGTTCAATTCCTTTGACCTGCTCCGGCGACACGTAGGCGACGGTTTCAAGCGCACTGCCGGAACCGGTGACATGTTCCTCTGACTCGACGGTGGGTGTGCTGATGGCAACATCTACCGGGTTCAGAGTGACTTTTGCCAGCCCGAAGTCGACAACCTTGGCGTGGCCCCGCTCGGTGACAAAGACGTTTGCAGGCTTAATGTCGCGATGGATGATTCCGCGGGCGTGAGCAGCGTCCAGTGCATCGGCAATTTCGATGGCGAGGGACAGAATTAATTTGGGCACCAGTGGACGGCCTGTGGTGAGCTCCTTTAGCGTGACCCCATCCAGAAACTCCATCGCGATGAACGCATGCCTGTCCTGCAAATCCATATCATAGATTGTGCAGATGTTGGGGTGGTTCAGTGCAGATGCTATCCGCGCTTCGCGCTGAAAGCGCGCAAGAGACTGGGGGTCTGCTGTAACTTCGTCGGGCAGGAATTTCAAAGCTACCGGGCGGTGCACACGCGTGTCCTCCGCCTCATAGACGACACCCATCCCACCGCGACCGAGTTTCTTGATCAGGCGGTAATGGGAGATGGTCGGAATTACCATTGGATCTCGTGGAACTCCAGAATGACATGTTAGGAGGACAGCGGACTCGAGTCAACGCAGCGCTTCCGATGGTTGTCTTCGCGTGTAATCAGACCGCGTGAAGCCGCGAGGGCGTCTGCTAGAATCCCTTCGATTCCGCAGGTTGCCGACGTTTGGCAGGATTGCAAGACGGGAGCACTTACGCGCAGCGCCAACCGGAAGTAGCCAAAGCCTACGCTAAGGAGTCTGCTGATAGAGCATCGTTTCTCCTCCTCGACAATGCACTTGCCGCAAGTGCGCGGTCGCACTCCGAATGTCGCACGGGCCCTCACGAGTCAGCCCACAAGTCGCTGCCGATACTTAGCAGGAACTCCAAGAAACTCATGGAGGCGTGGAAGTCGATTCCTAACTCGGCCGAGGGCCCTGTCGGTCCCACTTCAGGGGGTCGGTGAACGAGGCCAGCGCGCCGACAATCACACCGAACATCAAAATTACCGCAAGAGCGGGATGGTTTTTCGCTCGTCGAATCCATCGGTCAAGGCGGGTCTCCCGTTGGTCGTCCTCGTCTACGAAGATACCTCCGGAAGCCAAGCTATGGGGCAAACACAGAGAAGAGCTCGCCGTCGCCAGGCGCCAATATCACTTCGGTCTCAAGTGGGCCGAGTGCCAGGCCGCTCCGGTCACAGTCTTAAGTTAGCGCTTATGGGGTAATGCCCCCGAGGATCACGGCAGCGGTGTGCTGAACGGCTTCCAGACTCTCGCGCAGGAGATTGGCATCTCCGTGCCAAAGCTGGATGTAGTCCTGGGACGCGGTTCCATTGCGCAGCCCAATCGACTGGCAGACCACGAAGGCCACGGCTTCCGCTTCGGTTTCGCGGACTTGCTTGGTGGTGAGGGTGCGGCGTTCGCCCCGATGCAGCATCTCGTGAGCAATCTCATGGACCAGCGTGGAGAATTCCTCGGCAGGCTGCATTCCGGACAGCAGCGTGATCTTGCCTCCGTGCGAAAGTCCTTTGGCGGGTGCAATGCGCTCGGAGAAGCTCAACTCAACGTTTTGCCCTTCCACGAACTTAAACAGCCGTTCGCTGTATCCGCTCACGTCACCGCTGACTTCGGCGAGGGTGGCGAGTTCCTTGCCTTCGGTCTGGGTGATGTCGAACACGTAGACGGCGCGGAATCCAACAAGCTGCGGTTCCGGCTTGCGTTCATCAACGCTGTTGTCGATCTTGATGTCGGTCGCGATTTCGTTCTGGCGCGACCGACGAAAGCCGATCATAGGAGCCAGAATAAAAATCCCTTTTTCGCCGCGTTTAACGAAGCGGCCAAGCGAATTCCACGTGCGAATCCCGGCGACGTTGGTGGCCTCGGGCTTCTGACGTGCGATTAGCATGATGTTGCCAAAGCTGTAAGCGTGGAACTTGGCCATAGCGGAGAGGTAGGCGGTGAGGACTTCACTGTGACCGGACTCCAAGGCGGCCACTAGAAAATCGACCGCCTCTTTGGTGCGTTGGTTGACTTCTTCTAATTTCATGTTTTTTCCCTTTCTGCCGTTCCCGGCTTGTTTCTTCCTTCACTTGAGCGGCAGCGGGAAGAAACAAGGCGGAACGGTAAAAGGGACAGAACTGAGTCCGGGGGAGGGTGGCAGGGCGTGAGTGAGAGCGCGGTGAGTGCCAAACGGGGTTGGGGTTAGTTTGGCGCGAAACCGGCGCCATCCGAAACGCCCGAGCGAGCCGCGGACGAGCGGCGTCCACCCGGAAGAGGACGAAGTGGGAGAGATGCGAAGCCGCCTAGTTAACTAGCGAATTGGAGAAGGTTCGAAAAAAGCCGGTGCCGAAGGCATTGAGACTGAAACGAGCACACAATTGGCACCGCAATTTCGATAAAGCTTAAGAAAAGCGAATTCTTCCTCTGTCCGACAGTCAGTCTGAGTAAAACGCCTTCGCGCCCGTGAATCTGGCACACTGGCGGCACACAGCACTGGTTACCGTATGACTTGAGGATTGCCGTAATCCGCCCGAGTGTCGAGCTCAGAAGTTTTTCTTACGCTTTCATTCATTGAGACAGCTGGCAGGGCACCGTCGCGGGAGACCTACGGGTCTACTCGCACCGCAGAGCCGCGTTGGGATCAACGTGGGCAGCGCGATGGGCTGGGATCCAACTGGCGATAGACGTGGTGGTCAGAAGAAGCACAGCGATGACCACAAAGGTAAGAGGATCGCGGGGGCTGATATCGTGTAGCAAACTCCGCAGGAGAGGCGCAGCAGCTAGGGCTACGACGATCCCGACCAGAACGCCCGCTGTGGCCAATGAGATACCGTTAGCCAGAATCATCCGCAGGACATCGCCCGGCTTCGCTCCAAGCGCGATACGAATCCCAATTTCCTGAGTCCTTCGTCCCACTACAAAGGAGACCACGCCGTATAGCCCGACAACGGCCAACGAAAGGGCAATGACACCGAAGGCTCCACTCAAGATGGCGAATACGCGAAATGTGAAAAGGCCGTTCGCGGAAAACGCCCTTGCCATCGTGATCGCGGAAAGAGGAGTCACTCCCGGGGCGAGTGCGCTGATCTGCTCGCGCACCAGGGAGACAAGGGCCGTGGGATCACCTTTGGTGCGGAGTTGAACCGTGGCCCGAGAACTTCCTTGTTGGAGATTGGGCAAGTAGAACATGGGAGGCGGGGGGTCGGTGATCGATCCATTACTGGAGTCTTTCACGACACCTACGATCTGGATCGGTACGTTGTCGCGCAGTCGAAGGATGTGGCCAAGAGCCTTGTCCACGGATTCGTTTTTGACGATGTAACGGCGCGCCAAAGTTTCATTCACAACCGCGACCTGCGGGGCTCTCTCGTCATCGTGGACGGTAAACTCGCGTCCACTGAGCAGCGGGATCTGCATGGTTGCGAAATAATTCGGGCCAATCTGATTGGTGTTGGTATCCACGAACTTTTCACCACCCGCGCTGGTGTAGCCATCGATTGAGAGGTCCCAGGATCCGCCCGAGAGAAACGGGACGTTGGTCGCCAAGGTTGCTGACGTTACACCGGGCAGACTGGACACCCGCTCGAGAATCTGCTGGTTCAGGTGAGTCGCTTGCTGGTCCTTGTAACCGTTCAGACCAAGATCCACGAAAACCAGCAGCATGTGATCCGGGTTGAAGCCAAGGTCCGCGCTCTGCGCTCGCACGAAGACCTTCAAGAACAATCCGCCTGCGACCAGGAGCACCACCGAGAGAGCCACTTGTCCGCCGATCAGAATGCGGCGAGCGAGTGCGCTATGCGAGCGTCCGCCCACGGCGGTCCTTGTGGTGGTGGCTCTCAGGGCCTCTTTCACGGCCATGAACGCAGGTGCGATTCCACACAGGAGAACCGCTGAGATGGATGCCAGGGCAGCAATGCCTAGGACGCGTGTATCCAGTTTCAGGTCCGGCCCAGCGGGAGTAGTGGAGTAGGGTATGAGTGACGCAAAGCCCCGGATGCAACCAGCCGCGAGCAAAATACCAGAAACCCCGCCTAACACAGCGAGCAAGGCGCTCTCGGTTAGAAAGCGGCGAAAAAGGGCTGCACGTGATGCGCCTAAAGCCAATTGCGTTGAGATTTCGCGGATGCGCGACGCGGCCTGAGCCATCATGAGACTAGCCACGTTCGCACAAGCCATCATCAGCACCAATACCACGAGGCCCAGGAGAATGAAGCCTGGTGTTGCTGCGCCATTTTCAAAACGCCGGCTCCTCTCCGATCGAACGATTGCAGCCGTGTCTTTATTGGTGTTGGGATAGTCTCGCTCGAGACTACTCATGATGACGTTCATCTCGGACTGGGCCTGGGCAATCGTAATTCCGGGCTTCAAGCGACCGAGGAGAGTGCATCCTCGATAATCTCTGTGGGTGAGATTGTCGTTGCCCTCAGGAGACACGGTTGCGGCCATCATCATGGGCAGATAAACGTCAGGGCGAAACCAGAGATCGACGCCGGAGAATGACTTCGGAGTAACGCCGATGATCGTGAAGCTATGACCGCTCAGCTCAACCTGCTTGCCGATAATCGCTGGGTCGCCGGCAAACGTTCGCTGCCAAAGCGAGTAGCTGATAAGCATGACGGGGTATTTGCCTGGCGTCTGGTCCTCTTCGGGGAGAAAGGTTCGGCCCAAGGCGGGTTGCACGCCGAGCATGGAGAAGAAATTGCCTGAGACCAGTTGTCCCCAAATCACCTGCGGTTTGCCATCGCGAACGGCTCCCGCAGGGTTCATCGCGGCGGTCATATCCTGCCGGGTAGACAGCGATTGAAATGACTTACTACGAGTGGAAAGGTCGACCCAGTCCAAGTAAGAGGAAGCCCCATAGCTGGTCAAACGCGATGCCGCTATGTCGATGGTGACGAGTCCAGCAGGATCCGGTACAGGGAGCGGTCGAAAAACCATGCCATCGCAAAGACTGAAGATGGCAGTGTTGGCGCCGATGCCTAAGGCCAAAGATAGGACAACGACCACTGTGAAACCCGGTCTCTTAATCAGAGTGCGGAGAGAAAAGCGCAAGTCGCGCCAGAGCGTGTCGAGCAGGGGAATCGTATTTATTTCGTAGATGGTCTCGCGAATCCGATACGGATTTCCCAGCTTGCGATAGGCGGCGGCCCGAGCGTCTGCGGGAGACATGCCCGCTTCGATATTGCGGTCCGTTTCTATCTGGAGGTGAGACTCGAGTTCGGCAGCACGCTCACTGTCCCAATGTTTGCGACGAAAGAAACGTACGAGACTCATGGGTTTTACTCCGAACAATTACTCTGTTGCCGGCCGGAGAATGCGTCCAATCGCTGCTACCAGTTGATCCCAGCGGTTGGTTTGAGCGACGAGTTGTTTTCTTCCGGCGGGTGTCAGCCGGTAATAGCGAGCGCGGCGATTGTTTTCCGACGTTCCCCAAAAGGCAGCGATCCATCCGCGATCCTCAAGCCGATGAAGCGCCGGATAAAGAGATCCGTGTTCGACCTGAAGAACGTCTTCTGAACGACGCTCGATGGAATACGCGATTGTGTGCCCATGTGCGGGGCCTGGAGAGAGAGTCTGCAAGATAAGCAGATCCAGCGTGCCCTGAACCATATCACTTTGGAGCGGAGACTCTCCGATCCTGGCCATGGCGGCGATTATACTCAGGTAGATGGTCTATTGGAAGAGCAGTGCTACCCAAACGAAGATTTTTCGGTAAAGAATTCTCGGATCATGGGTGATTGGGGAAGTTGACCTCTGGTTCGCTCGTGATACGGAAGGACGGCAAGGAATGTCAGCCAAGCGACGGATGTCAGCGCAAGACCTTCAACCTCAGTCCGTGCGCAGCGCCTTCATTGGATTCGTCGAAGCGGCTCGATGTGCCGGGAGAATACTGGCGACCGCGGCGCAAGCACCGAGCGCAAGAATTGAAAACCCAAACACATGCGGATCCCAGCTACGGATTTCGAATAGCTGCGCGGCCATGAGGCGTCCGGCGCCGATGGCCAGAGGAATCCCAATCAATAACCCGATAGCCACCAGCAGAAATGCTCCCCGCAGGACAAATCGCACAATGTTCAGGCGGTCGGCCCCGAGAGCCATGCGCACCCCGATCTCGCTGGTTCGGCAGGCAACCGTGTAGGCCGTCAGACCATAGAGGCCGACGGATGCCAGCAGCATGGCGATGAGGCCGAATGTGCCGGCCAACTGCGCGACCATGCGCTGCTGGTCAAAATTTGAGGCCACCTGCTCGTTCATGCTTTCTATCGTGATAATCGTAAGGTTGGGATCGATATCGGCGAGAGCTTTATGAAGCTGCGGCTCAAGATTGAGGGCATCGCCGCGTACCAGCAGTTGGATACTGTTTACGAAATGCGTTTGTATTTCGTTGCGCTGTAGATCAGCGTTGGAATAGTGGACACTCTGCTCAAGCGGCAGAAAAAACATGGGCCTTCCGGGCTGGTCTGGATCGGTGTACTTGGCGTCACGCGCTACGCCGACGATTTCAAACGTGCTGGCATATCGGGAGCTGTCCATGCCAAAGTGCTTGCCGAGGGGATCTTCATTGGGAAAGTACTTCTTGACGAGCGATTCATTCACAATCGCTACTGGGCGCGAGGCGCTGGAATCGCTCTCCGCGAAGTCGCGTCCGCGGACGATGCGCTGTCCGACGGTCGAAAAGTACTGGCGGCTCACTCGATCCCAAGAAACGCCGTCCGCCATATCAGCCTTTGGATCACCTCTCCCTTCTATCGCAATCAATTCACCCCAGTTATTGCCGCTGAGCGGACTGTAGCCGGCCAGGCTTGCGCTTTGTACATTCGGCAACCGCAACAGACTATCCTCGATTGTGCGATAGAGCCCGTCGAGGCGTTCCGGGGCGTAACTGTCCAGAGGTGGATTGATCTGAACACTGATGCGATTTTGGACGTCGAACCCAAAATCCTGACTCTCCAGATTCCGCAAGCTCGCGGTCAGCAATCCCGCGCAGGCAAGCAGAACCAGGGAAAGCGCCGCTTGGCTAACCACCAGTACTTTTTGCGGTAACGATGAACCTGCGCGCGTGCCGCGACCTGCGCCGTGCAGGGCCTCTGCCGGATCGGAACGCGAAGCGAGCCACGCGGGAACAACGCCAAACATCACACCGGTGAGGAGTGAAAGCGCGAACGCAAATACCAGAACCGGCAGCGAAGGTGTCGCACTGATGGGCGTAAAGGTGGCGCTGTGAAAAGCCAGGGCCAGCATCAGACGCGCTCCCACGTATGCAATCCCTAATCCTGCGATGCCGCCTAGCACAGACAGCAGTACAGCCTCCGTCAACTGCTGGCGAATCAGTCTTGTTCGGGCAGCCCCAAGAGCCAGGCGCACCGCTGTCTGGGCACGGCGGGCAGCTGCGCGTGCCAGTAGCAGATTGGCAAGGTTGGCGCAGGCGATGAGGAGTAAGGTTCCACAAATTATTAAGAGGATACGCAGACTCGCGCCGTAGTTTTCTCGTAAGGAAGTGACACCGCCTCCGGCCGGAGCCAGCCGGATAAATTTCTGCGGAATTGAAGGTTCAACCTGCGGTTTGAATTCGGCTGGCACCTCATCTTCGTCACGGAGCCAGCGTTGAAGCACCGGCGTCAGCCGGGCAGGAAGTGCTTGCACGCTCGCACCCGGCCTCAACCTGCCAATGGCATAGAGCCATTGGCGCTGGTTCGTACTCATATTTGCACTCTGGCCGTCGAACAGAATCTCCTGTTGCAAGGGCAGCCAAAAGTCCGGCGGATCGCTGCGCAGTGTCTCTCCAAAAAATCCCGGAGGCGTAATCCCAATCAGCGTGACTGGCTGTCCTTGCACGAAGAATGTAGACCCGACAATCCCCGGATCTGAGCCGTAAGCCTGCTGCCAGGTGCGATAGCTGATCATCGCCACCGGCGCGGCAGATCGCTGATCGTCCGAGTTGTTGATCACCCGTCCGGCAAAAGCCCCGAGGCCAAAAACATGGAAGTAACTCCCGCTCACGTATTCCGCCCGTAAGGGACGCGCCTCGCGGTCTTTGGTTTGCTGCCGAATGCTGTAGATCCCGGGCGCGGCCTGAAAAGCGGTGGTCTCCTCGAACTCGGGCGCGGCCGCCGCGAGACGCTGGTAGAGAGGATAAGAGAAGAGGCTCCAGTCATCGTCCTCCCAACCCTCGACACAGCACTCCGAGGTGTCGCCAATACGATATAGCTGGGCAGGATCGGCGACCGGCAACGACTTAAGCATGATGGCCTGCGTCAGGGTGAAGATCGCGGTGGTCGCACCGATGCCGACGGCCAAGGTAAGTAATGCAGTCAGCGTAAACGTCGGAGCATGGCGCAGTTGCCGGAGAGCGTAGCGGATGTCCTGCAGAAGGGTTGGCATGCGGGTATCCCCCGGCGGATTATACGTCGAGACAATAGCGTTGGTTCCACAAGCTAATCTTATGAGTCTTCAACTTACCCCACTGTTGGTGAAACATTCAGATATCGCTCAATTTAATTGTCGACGCCCCGAATCCGGTTGGCACGCAAAGGGTAACTTCTCCAAAACGTAACCTGTGAGATCATTGACCCACCTCGCATCTCGGGTCTGGGAATGATGCTATGCACACTTTGCTTCAGGACCTCCGCTATTCCGCGCGGCAGCTCATCAAAAGTCCAGGATTCGCACTGACGGCAGTGATCTCGTTGGCGCTCGGCATTGGAGCGGCCACCGCTGTGTTTAGCGTGATCTATGCAGTCTTGATGCATCCCTATCCCTACCCTGCTGCGGATCGAATCGTACGACTCACGGTTGACAGCGTAGCGGGTTCCGGGGACCCCGTCTATCTGAATGGCGCCGAAATTCAGACCTTGCGGCAATCACCAGTGGTCGAAAGCGTTCTGGCTTCGGACTACAGCGCTCTGATGCTGACCGGGCAAGATCTTCCGGAGACGGTACACGCCGTAAGCCTCATCTCAAATAATTTCCAGGATCTCGGCGTTCCCGCTTTAGTGGGTCGCGGACTTTGGTCATCCGACGCAGTGGACGGACAAGAGGCACGACCTGTTGTAGTTCTTTCTTACAGGTTTTGGCGGAGACACTATTTGTCCAATCCGGATGTCGTGGGCCGGACTCTGCAACTTGATCACAGGAACTTCGAGATCGTGGGCGTCGCGGCGCCGCGATTCACTTGGGATGGCGGTGACGTCTATCTCCCGCTGAAGCTCATGCGAGATCCGGGGCGCACCTCCATCGTCAATTTGCTCTTGCGGCCGGGCGTCAGCCATGCCACGGCCGACGCCGCGCTGCAGCCGCTCGTGCAACAGTTCGCCAATTACATGCCGCAAGATTTTCCCGCCGACTTTAGGGTGCATGTGCAAGGGCTGAACGACTGGGTCGTTAATTCCATAGGCGGAACCCTGTACTTGCTCTTTGGCGCGGTGATGTTGCTGCTCGTGATTGGATGTGGGAATGTCTCAATTCTGCTGCTGGCACGGGGTACGGCGCGGCAACATGAATTGGCTGTGAGAACCGCAATCGGCGCGGGCCGCCTTCGCATTATTCGCCAATTGCTCACGGAGTCGCTCCTTCTCGCGGTGATTGGCGCGTTGCTCGGTGTTCTAGCTTCTTACGGCGCTCTGGTACTGACGCTGCGTCTGGTGCCACAAACTACGTTCGCCTCCGAGGCCGTGATTCGCATCAATCTCCCGGTCCTGTTTTTCAGCGTGACGGTCGCGCTCGGAACGAGTGTGCTGTTCGGGCTTTGGCCAGCGCTGCAACTTTCGCGTACGCACATCGGGGAGATCATGCAGTCTGGCGCGCGCCGGTTAGCCGGCAGTGTCCGCGGACGCAAGGCCCATAGCATGCTGATCACCGCGCAGGTCGCGCTGACATTATTATTGCTCGCAGCTGCGGGCTCCTCCATGAAGGGGTTCGCCCAACTGATCCACCAGCCCCTCGGTTATGACCCGCACAACGTGATGGCAATATGGATTCCCTTGCGCGCAGGCTCCTATGGCACTTGGCCGACGCGCGCAGCCTATTTTGAGCAACTGCGAGAGAAAGTCGCGGAGATACCGGGCGTGATCACGGCGGCCATTTCCACTGATGCGAGGCCGCCACGGAATGGATGGACCATAGGTTTTGATATTCTGGGCGTCCCAGCGACGAATACTGGGATAGTGTCGGCCAATTTGATTAGCCCGGAATACTTCGCGGCATTGCGCATTCCCCTGCTGCAAGGCCGAATTTGGAGCGACGCCGAGAATAATAAAGGAGCACACGTAGCCGTGATCAACCGTGCGCTGGCGCAGCGTTACTTTCCGAATGGCGATGCCATCGGGCACTCGCTTAGGTTGCCGGGTATTGACGGCAATCCGGCTACGGTCTTGTCTCCGCCAAATATTGGAACTATCTGGTTACAAATTGTCGGCATCGTTCAGGACGCCCGCAATGATGGACTCCGAAGTACCCCTAGACCATCTGTCTATGTGCCTTATACGTTCAGCATGGGAGAGGGCACGGAGATTCTGGTTCGCTCTGGGGTTCCGCCCCTCACGCTGCAAGGGGCCGTGCGCGGGCAGTTGAAGGCCATTAACCCCGATCAGATCAGTGGCACTATCAGTGGCACTTATGATCTCGAAACTCTCCTCACTTATGAACCCGAGTGGCAGCAGGAGCATATCGCGGCCTGGATTTTTGGCATTTGTGCCTGGCTCGCCCTGGCCCTCGCTGCCGTAGGGCTACATAGCGTCGTGTCCTACACGGTGGCACAACGGACGAATGAATTCGGGATTCGCATGGCGTTGGGCGCGCGGCGTGCGGATGTGCTTCGACTGGTCTTCAGGGCGGCAGCGGTAAGCCTGGGCGGCGGAATCGTGGCAGGTATAACTCTTTGCGTCGCCCTAAACCAAATCATTGCCAAATGGGCGCAAGCTCACCCGCGAGACCCTGGCGTTCTCATTGCTGGAACCATTCTTCTCGCCTTGGTGTCTGGGTTGGCCTGCGCAATTCCGGCCCGTCGTGCGTCCCGAGTCGATCCGATGATTGCACTACGTAGCGAATAGCAGCGTCGCTCCACTTGGTGGGTGGTCGTCAGCAATCCGTAAGTTACCCCATCCGAAAGTGGTATCAAAGCGGATTCGGCTGACCGACAGTCAGCCGATGGTTCTGTCTAGTCGCCCATGTTGCCGGAATGAATTCTGCACACAGTTGGTACATTAGGCTGCTTCGTGGACATGGTTTTGTTAGTCGGACAGAATCCTGTTTCAATTCAATAAAAGCGCATCTGTCGCGATCTAATGCAGTAAGACCAAGTTTTAGTCTGTCAGAGTCTGGCTCGATGCAGTCACTGAGACTGCGCTAACAGGACGCGCCAGCGAAAAACCTCGATTTCGCGCAATGGCCACATAGCGGGCAGTATCAAGATGCTGCGTTTGCGGAAGTGCGTTACGAATGCCACGACGCGTGACCCGCGAGTGTAGGATACGGAACGGCAACTTCTGTATTTGCCGCGGCAAGGCATATGCTGAGCGTGTACGTTGGCCGGGCGAGTGAGTTTCCTGGCAGATCTCCGGCAGTCTTGTTGAGGGATGCGAGCACATGAATGTTCCTAAGTTGGACGCCATGTTGAGACCAATTCTGGCGCTGTCCGTTGATGCGCCGATTACACGAGTGTCGGCCACGGAGTCGATGGCGCTGCATTTTGGTCTTTCCGCAGAAGATCGCCAAGTTCGAATTCCGAGCGGCAAGTCGACTTATGTTCGCAATCGCACTGGCTGGGCCATGACATTTCTCACTAAAGGTGGATTGATCGAGAAGGTCGCACCGAAGCAGTATCGAATCACGGAACGCGGCCGAGCCTTCCTTGTTGCCCACCCGAAACGCAAGGATGGAATTGAAGAGGTTGAATGCTCCCACGGCGCTTACGCAGACGAAGTAGAAGAGGGTCCGCTCCACGCCCAAATAGGTGAGAGGTTTATGGAGACTCTTGAACACTCGATTTGTGCGACGTTTCTGCTGAGCTTTGTCGGGCATGTTTTCTCCTCTTCAAAGTGGCGCGCAACAGGATCGATCGGCAGATTGGGAATTGACGCTATACGCCCCAAAGCCAACTCAGAACATTCACGGCGAGGACCGCTATGCCGGTTCCGGCAGCGACGCCGGCGAGCGCCTTCTTCGCGCCAGGTTCACCATGGGCGAAGCCGTAGCCCCCAATCACGATTGCTACAAGACTTGCAACTTTCGCGATCGTTCCGGTGAAAAGGGTTTGAATGGCGTTGAAGCCGGTATCGAACGGTGAACCCTGCGCCAATGCTGTCATGGGTACGAAGAGCAGTAGAGTCAGCAAAGCGGAGGTCGTAAGCGCCGATTTCCATCGTCGAAGGTGTTTGATTGGGTGACTGAAACGGAATCCTACTGACTGGGGCATGTCCACCTCCGCAGCGCCTTTTATGCAGCTGCCTTTTGCGCAAAATAACTTCACTCGATCAACAAGTCCAACGGCATTGCTGTCATCCGATGTGCTGGAGAAGATTGTCTACGAAGATCCGAGCGACTCTCAGAAAGGGTTATGGTCGCGCTGCCAATGAAAGCACCGTGTAAACAATTCGGAATGAAGGACAACAGTATTTGAGATCCCTGTGAACGTGGCACTGGCGGTCGCAAGGGACAGCTTCACAGCTTTTTTGTTCTGAGAGCAATACGGGTGGTGACACGCGTGAGCAATAACGTAAGGAAAGGTCCTTCTAGGCAATCGCGATTAAACTTCAACTGGTGGGCGTCTGGACAATGTTAGCGCCCGATAGAAATGTCAGGGTATCCAGCTCTTCAGAAATGTCAGTATAACCTCGTAGTCGTCGTGCTGTGGAAATGTTAGGAATCGCCGCCCTTTGACCATTTCCACATTTCCATCCGCTACCGGGCCGCGCGAAATCGTTCTGTTAGATTCGATGGTTTTCGCAAGACGGCTTTCACCAACTCACCGGCGTCAATAAGTGCATTCGATAACCTGGAAGCTTATCGCATCACGCCGGAGACTGGCCTTCTCATACCATCTGTATTCACTCCGTTCTCAACGCTTCCATCGGCTCTGTCTTTCCTGCGCGTATCGCCGGCCTGAGGATAGCCACCAGAAGGGGAGTGAGCAGGACCAGCAAGGATGCAAGGTAAAGCCGCAGATCATCTGGTTGCACCCCGTACAACTGACTGCGTAACAGCCTGTTCACCACCAGCGAGACCATAGTACCGGTCGCCAGTCCTATCGCTGCTGGGATCATTGCCCGCCGCACGAAAAGTCGTGTAATGTTACCCCGCGTCGCTCCGAGTGCCAGCCGGACGCCAATCTCCCGGGAGCGCTGCGCAGCAAAATACGATACCACTCCATAAACTCCAACGCAGGCCAGCAGCAATGCAATCCCGGCAAATGACGCAACCACCGCCGCGTTCAGCCGTGGTTGCGCCACAGCATCGCTTAGTAGCTGATCCATCGTCTCGATCTTGCCTACCGACTGACGCGGATCCGCCTGGTATACCTGCTCGCGGATCGAGTTTGCGAGTTGCTCCGGCACCTTCGTCCGCACCATAAAGTAGCGATGCCAACCGCCATTGGTGTTCGCAGGCCAGTAGACGGCCGGTCCAGGCTCCGCCGCGATCGCTCCAGATATCCCTCGCACATCGGCAACCACCCCCACAATCTCGTGCGCCTGGCCATCAACGAGCAGATGATGTCCGGTTGGATTTCCCTTCGGCATAAACTCCCGCACCAATGCTTCGTTCACGAGTACCGGTGGTACTCTCGAGACCTGGTCCGCCGCGGTAAACGCTCTCCCTGTCAGCAATGGCGTCCCGATCGCCGCCAGCAGATTCCCGGCGATATTCCGGATTTCCGCGCTGATTGCCGGCTGATTGGCAACTTGCGGCAGCCAGTCCGCGTTGAAGCTGCCGCGCACATGAAAATCGGTCACTGGCGGCGAACTGATCTGCCCCGCAGCCTCTACTCCTGGGAGATTTTCAATTCGTTGTTGCACGTCGTCGTAGAAATTGCCTACCGCTTCCGGCCTCGTGTCCCATGGCAACAACACCCGAACCGTCAGCAGGTGTTCCGGCTCAAATCCCAGTGGCTGCTTCACCAAGTTCCACAGCGACTCCGCCAACAGCGACGCACCCACCAGCAGCACAAGAGATAGACCTACCTGTCACCCCCACCAGGACGCTGCGCAACCAGTTTCCCGACGATCCACCTAGGCGTGTCTCACCCTGCTTGAGCGCCGAATGCAACTGCACCTTCCGTGTTTCCAGCACCGGAGTCACTCCGAACACGATTCCAGTTGCCACCGAAACCAGCAGAGCGACCCCAATAACAATCCCGTCCATGTGAATCGTGCCCGGTTGCCCCAGAATTCCGGGCAGGCTGGTAGCGGCGATGCGAGTCAGCACAAATGCCACGAGGATTCCCGCACCGCCGCCTGCCAACGCAAGGAGCACACTCTCCACAAAAAACTGAAAAGCCACACGCCATCCCGAGGCACCCAGCGCCCGCCTTAGAGCGACCTCTCGCTGCCGAGTCGTCGCCCGAGACAAGAGCAGGTTGGCCACATTGATGCAAGCGATCATCAGCAGCAGCGCAGACGAGATCAGCAAGGCAACCAGTGCCGGTTGCCCGTTACCGTACCGGTCCTCGCGCAGCGTCTCGCTCGTGAACCGCCACGCGCCGTCGCTAGACGGATACTCCCTCCTGAGCTGCTCCCCGATCCGATCCAGATCGCCCTGAGCTTGCGCCCGAGTTACGCCTGACCGCAACCTACCAAATACAATGATGTCCCGTAATCCGTCGCCCCGATCATTGCCCCAGTTACTCGGAACAAACTGCGCCGCGTGCCAGAGGTCCACGCCTCCCGGCGCAGAAAAATCTCGCGGCATCACGCCCACAATCGTCGCCGTCTGCTGATCCAGCTTCACCTGTTCTCCAATTACGTTCGGATCGCCTCCAAAGAGCCGCTGCCATCCCGTATAACTCAACACCAAGGTCTGCGGTGCATGCGGCACGTCGTCTTTCGCATTGAATATCCGCCCTAGCATCGGCGTTGTGGCGAAGACATCCCAGAATCCTGCATTCGCTCCCGCTCCCTTCACGTAGATGGGCAACTTCTTTCCCGCAATCAGGGTGCTCTCGTCGAAGTAGAAGATCGCCAGACTGGAGAAGCTCCGGTTTCTCGCCTCAATGTCATAGAATCGCGGACCCGTCATCAGCCCCCCCGCAGACCGCCCGGTAATCCGTGTGTCGTGAATCGCGACAATTCTCTCCGACTGTGGATAGGGCAAGCTTCTGAGCAGCGTCGAATACACTACCGTGAACATCGTTGTCGTCGCCGCAATCCCCAGTGCCATCGTCAACACCACGACGAGCGTGAACCCCAGCGAACGCCTCATCTGTCGTAGCGAAAATCGTATGTCCTGCGCCAGATATTCCAGCAAGGGCAACCCTTCCTCTGCGTGGTATTGCTCTCGGATCGCCTCCGCGGAGCCGAGTTTCAACCGCGCCTGCCTCCTCGCCTCTTCCTCGCTCATTCCGGCCTGTATATTGGCTTCCGCCTCGCGCACCACGTAGTCTTCCAACTCTTCACGCAGCCTTTGATCACCGTGCCCGCCAGTAACAAAATTGCGCAGACGGATCAGGCATCGACTGAGAGTCTTCATGCCAGATCCTCCACTTCCACCTCGAAGAAGTGGGCAATAATTGCCGCCGTCTGCTCCCAATTGAGCTTCTCGGTTTTGAGAAGCTTGTGGCCAGCGCGGGTCAGCCGATAGAACCGCGCTCGCCGATTGTTCTCGGAAGGTCTCCAATCCGATGCGACCGCGCCTTCTTGTTCGAGCCTGAGAAGGACAGGGTAGAGAGTTCCCTGATTTACGAAAAGCTGGTCGTTACTGATCTGCTCAATTCGCCGTGCAATCCCATAACCATGCAACGGTCCAAGTACATCGAGCGTCTTGAGTACCATCAGCGCCAGTGTTCCTGGTTGTACATCCTTTTTAGGCTTCATATATTAGGTACCACCACCCGACATGTTGGCTACCAACAGGAGAATGGCACACTTTCATTGGGAAGGCAACAGGTGCATTTTGTGCAAGAGGAATCAACAATGGAGAAAACATGTGATTTGATCACTGCGAGGATTGGAATAGTCTTGCGAACGATCATGCGTTTTTATCCCGTGAGCGCTCGTGTCAACCAGGTGGTTAACGAGGATGAAGAATGTTCTTCGCGCGTGCAATCCGTGCAGACCCAGAGTCAACTGCTGTTCTGTGCGACAGCAAACAGTTGACCTGGGACGCCGTGCTGTCGGACGGGGTCGCCGCGGTTCTGCATCAATGCCAGGAGATGCTTGTGCTATGGGCTGTTAGCAGTAAAGAGACTTCAGCTCATTGACGACCGACCGGATTATGTACTACATTGTGATGTAAATGATCGGCGAGTTCGAATATCTGATCCTCTCATCCGCAACGCGCTTGGGCGTTGATGCTTACGGCGCTTCGATCCGCAGCGAAATTGAGAAAGCCACCGGGAAGAAATGCTCGATCGGTGCCCTTTATACGACGCTCGATCGTTTGGAAAACAAGGGCTTCGTCACGACGTGGATGGGTGAGCCCACTCGCGAGCGCGGCGGACGATCCAAGCGACTCGTTCAGGTCACACCAACCGGTGTGAACGAGGCGGGCGATTTTTTCCGCGTCATCAGCCGAATCAGCAAGGGTACCTCGTGGACAACAAACCGCACAACTCGATGATCTTGCCGAAGCGCTGGGCTGTCGCGCTCTGGCTTTCAAGATTCTTGTGCCAGGCCGACCGGGAGGCGGTTCTCGGCGATCTTACTGAGTCTGGCGAGAGCGGCGGCGGAGCCATCGCGAACATCCTCGGCCTCGTGGTTCGGCGCTGGATGACAGATCTCTTCGACATGCAAGTGTGGTTCGCTGTCGGATTTTTCATTCTGCCAATCAGCTATTTGCTTTCCGCGATTGCGCAGAATACGGCTGGCATTGGTGCGGTTTATTCGTGGATGTACCTGAACAATTGGGACTGGGCACTGACCAGGAATCCTGGGTTCTGGCATCTCCTCCGCGAAACGGCGATTAACTACAGTATTGCGTGCCTCGTGCTTGCTTGCTGGTCCTGGAGCGGCGGATTCCCGATCGGCCGTCTCCCAAATGCGAATCTTCGAGCGAACCGGATCGCCTTCAGTGTGCTACTCGCTGCCTTGTTCCTCGTCGACGTACCTGCCCGCTTGATTCAATTCTGGATGTCCTCGCATGGCGTGCCTTTGGGACCCGCACTCCCGGATCCTAACGCTCCAATAACAGCCAACGTTTTCTACCACCTGTTCTTCCCGTGGATCGTTCTTGCCACGCTGGTGATCTTGCCAGGGCTTTCGGGGATACGGCACGGAAATCGGTCGCTGGTTCTAGAACGAAAGATCCGGGTTCTTCTTGTGACCGCCGCCACTATTTCCGTTTTGATTTTGCTGATTCACGTACCGGGCGTCAACCTTCTGTTCGGCGCCGCCGTGGGGGATTGGTTGTGGCGCAACAGGAGTGCGATGCAAGTGCTGCCACTATTGTCCTGTTGGCCTCTGTTCTATGTGGTTGCGAATGGCTTCGGGCGTTATCGAGGGCGGAACGCTGCTGTGGCGGAATAAAAGACGATGATCGTAAAGGAGATCGTCAATGCGTAAAACGTTAACAATGCTGTGGGCTTCGATATTGGTCGTCCTTGCACTGTATCCAGGAAATGCAGCAGCACAGGCAAAGAATGGGGTTATTCTGCCTGCTGAGCAGCGAAAACAAGCGCCAGAACTAGGGCTGGAAGATGCGGTTGGGAAGCAGGCCAACCTGAAAGACTACCGAGGCAAAGTGGTTGTAGTCGACTTCTGGGCGACTTGGTGCCATGGCTGCATACAGGAGATGCCATGGTTCGGTGAATTCCAGCGGAAATATGGCGATCAGGGGCTCAGCGTGATTGGAGTTTCGCTTGATGTGGAAGGCTGGAAGGTGGTCAAACCATTTGTTACGAAAGCTGCGGTGCCCTATCGGATTGTGCTGGGCAACGATTCAAGTGCGCAGGCATATGGCATTGGCAACATGCCAGACACATTCCTTATCGACCAGCAAGGTCGCATTGCGGCTTCTTACGTCGGCATGGTTGACAAAGACGGGCTCGAGAAAAACATTCAAACACTCTTAGCTCAAAAATAGCTAAGGTATGCCCAGAAATACGCACGTTCAAGCCAGCATATTTTCAGACTGAGGTTAATCGCCTTTAGTGCGGCGAGGTGTCGTTCAACATCAAGCTAATCATGATTCCACCGTTCTTCTGAGCAGGCCTCAACTTGCTTGTTGATCAACGCCCACTTGTTGGGCATTGCCCTTCGACATTGCTGCATGACACGCTGGGATGTGTCCAAAGTATCCGTTCCCTCTAATGCTGCGCTTGCACTTTGGGCAAGGTCTAACCACGAGCGCCTGTTTCTGCGAGGCCTCCACTGGGAAGGTTCTCTGCGACGCTGTTGCGAGACCATACTCATCAATGAGCCACTTCGCGACAGCTGGATCCATGAGGCCGAAATTTAGTTCCGATGTGTGGTGACGGCAGAATGTCTCGAACGCTCGATCGGTCACCGAGGTATCCATTACCTTGAGATCCCCATCGGCGACCCATTTCCCCACTTCGGCAGTAGCGACACCCAAGAGTTTCGCGATTCGTCCCCACGAGTACCCTTCGGTCTCATTACACACGCCCGCTTCGGTTTCCGCTTCCATTCCTGGCAGGGCCACGGCTCCGTGTCTGAGGCGGAATTCCGCGAGGGAGACTGCTGAGACGCGCGGGTCCCGGGCTGTGAGTTTTTTCTTATGATCAAGCAGTTTTCAACTGTCGCTGTGCGAGCGTGAACTCCTGGCCAGTAACATCAGTAACGCACTGAGCACGATCAGAAGAAAGCCATCCGGCCTTCTCGATGCGCGCCAGCAACAGGTGGAAATAGACCAAACCTGAATAGGGCTGCCATGCGGCCACAGCTCTACGCACGCCGTCATAGTCCAACGGTTTTCTCTTGCCAAGGAAGAGCGCTAGTTTCTTACGGGCCCCCACGTCATCTCCCGGAAAGATATCCAATCGTCCAAGCCCTCGGAGCAGAACGTATTCTGCGGTCCACCGACCGACCCCTTTTAATTCCACCAGTCTTTCAATCGCAATCTGGTTGTCGAGTTCGGCTAGTGATTCTAAATTCAGACGCCGATCACGAATTGCCGAACTGATATCGATCAAAACCTGCGCCTTGTTTGCGCTGAATCCCAAAAGTTTCAAAGACTCTACTTTCACCCCAGAAAAATCTGTCGGACCAGGGAAGGCGTGCTCTGCATCGTTTGAGCCTCGCGATAAGATGCCAATTTTGCTCGCTAAGCGGCTGAGAAGAAGAATTCCTACCAAAAGGGAGAGTTGCTGGCATGCAATGCCGTTGGCTACTGCCTCGAACACTGTGGGAAATCGCGGAGGCTTAAGCCCGCGGAATTCGTCTACCAACGGCCGCAATCTTGGATCATGCGATGCCAGCTTGTAAAAAGGTTGCAGATCCTTATGCGCTCCAAGCATACACTCAAGCAGCGCTCGCGCGGACCCTTCGTGGCGCATCGTTAGACGTGGGCCGGTCAGATCGACTTCCAGTTGCGGCGCCTCTGGGCCGCCACTCTGGCGTACAGCTACTTCCATGGCTTGACCATCGACCATCAAAACGCGCTGGTAGATACTCCCGTCCCAGCGATCTATTGCATTCTCCGGACGCCGGCGAAGCGCCCAAGCCGTGAGATCCAACCGGAAGGGTGGTACGGGCTTGATGGAAAACGATCTCCGACTCATAGATCCGGCCTCCAACCGCGCCTACAGATGGTCAACCCGCAAGCACCGCCGACCTGCGCCGTTCCCCTTGGCCGAGGTGCTGCCGCTGAATAGTCGCGGGCTTCAGCCTTCCCTCAGCGGGGGTGAGCACGGTCATGAAGCGATGAGCGATCCAAGCCGCGAGTGCGGATCTACGCTGCTTGAGGCAGTTGAACAGGTGGTACAGGCGTAGAAGCATCGCCGATCTTCGTCTCCTTGTTTGCGTGTTCCTGGCTCAGCTTCATTGTCAGCGCTGTAATTCCCGCAAGATCACCCAGTTGCATCGTGTCGATGGCTGAGCTGGGGACGAGGACGATTGTGGAGTTCTGCTTTAAGCCCTCATACAGCATGTTCATGGCTCTCAGATGCAAAGCGACTGGGTCATTGGTATAGGTCTTTGCCGCGTCCCCGAAGCTCTGTGCCACCTGTCGCTCCGAATCCCCCAAGATCACGCGAGCCTGGCGTTCCCGATCGGCCTGGGCTTGCATTGACATCGCATTCTCCAAGCCCGAAGGAATCAAGACATCCTTGACCTCCACTGAGATGACATTGATGCCCCATGGTTCCGTCCGCTGATCGATGATCTTCCGTAGCGCATCACTAATCTTGTCCCTGCCTTCGAGCATGTCTGAAAGCATAGTTTTCCCGATGACATCGCGCAGAGCTGTTTGGGAAGCCCAATTTATGGCACTTTGGTAGTCAGCTACATCGAGGGCCGCTTTCTTGGGGTCCACAATCTTCCAGAACAACACCGCATCGACATCCACTGGGACGGTGTCTTTTGTCAGAGTTTTTTCCGCCTTAAAGGAGCTCGTAAGGACGCGCGTGTCCAGCCAGTAGGGAATGTTTTCGATCATCGGAATGATCAGAAATACTCCCGGCCCCTCGAGAGAGCGGAACTTCCCTAGCCGCAGGACAACCGCCCTGCTCCACTGATCCGCAACCTGAACGGCGGACGACACAAAAAGGGCAAGGACAAACGCGCTGCCGATTATCCCTATACCTAAGAACTTATTAGCCATGCTATGCATGCCGTACGCGAGTGCTACGCCAATACCTAGAATGACCACGAAAATCAATAGTGACAATGACCTGCTCTTCCTCATTGCAATTCCCTCCGGTCGATCTTGCCGATATCGTGGGCAGACTTTTGGCTGCCTTTTGTTTTTTTCCCACCTTGACTCAAGCGGCTTTGACCGCCTCGCCTACTGCTGCCGCTGTTCTCTTTCATTCAGGCTGCTCCACGCCTGAGGTTGCGGTAGCGCCGAATGAGCGCATTGGTCGAGCTATCGTGCTTCAGCGATGGCTCCTCGGCTGCCTCGAGTTCCGGGATGACCTTCTTGGCCAGGACCTTGCCCAGCTCGACGCCCCATTGATCAAACGAATCGATTTGCCAGATGGTTCCTTGCGTAAAGACGCTGTGCTCGTAGAGCGCCACCAGCTTGCCTAAAGTCTCCGGAGTCAGTCGTTCGGCGAGAATCACGTTCGAGGGACGATTGCCTTCGAAGGTGCGGTGCGGAACCAGCCAATCGGGCGTTCCTTCCGCCCGGACCTCTTCCGCGGTCTTACCGAACGCGAGCGCCTCTGCTTGTGCGAACACGTTCGACATCAAGAGGTCGTGGTGATTGCCCAGCGGGTTCAACGTTTGGAAGAAGCCGATGAAATCACATGGGATGAACTTCGTCCCCTGGTGAATCAACTGATAAAAGGAATGCTGGCCATTCGTGCCCGGCTCGCCCCAGAAGATCGGGCCGGTCTGATATTCCACGCGCGTCCCCTGCAGCGTCACGTGCTTTCCGTTACTCTCCATGGTCAACTGCTGCAGATAGGCTGGAAACCGCTTCAGGTATTGCTCGTAAGGCAGAACGGCGATCGTCTGAGAACCGAAAAAATTGTTGTACCAGACGGCAAGCAGCCCCATCAGTACTGGGACGTTGCGGTCGAAGGGCGCAGTGCGAAAATGTTCATCCATTGCGTGGAAGCCGGCGAGCATCGCGCGGAAATGGTCGGGGCCAATCGCGATCATCGTCGATAGACCGATCGCCGAGTCCATAGAGTAGCGTCCCCCGACCCAATCCCAGAACTCGAACATGTTGGCGGTGTCGATGCCAAACTTCTTAACTTCGGTCGCATCGGTCGAGACCGCAACGAAGTGACGCGCAATTGCCTTCTCGTTTCCCAAAGCCTGGAGCGCCCAATCGCGGGCAGTGTGTGCGTTGGTCATTGTCTCAAGCGTCGTGAACGTCTTGGAGCAAACGATGAAGAGTGTCTCGTCCGCACTCAGTTCGCGTGTGGCCTCGGCAAAGTCTGTGCCGTCCACGTTCGAGACGAAGTGGAACGTCATGTCGCGCAGGCTGTAGCGCTTCAGTGCCTCATAAGCCATGACCGGACCGAGATCCGAGCCCCCGATACCGATGTTGATGACGTTACGTATGCGCTTGCCGGTATGTCCCTTCCATTGGCCGCTGCGGACATGATTTGCAAAGGTCGTCATCCGGTCGAGCACGGCGTGCACCTCGGGTACAACGTTCGTGGCATCCACCATGATCGATTCGTCCTTCATGGTTCGCAAAGCGACGTGCAACACGGCGCGTTTCTCGGTGACGTTGATCTTCTCGCCGCTAAACATGGCATCGATCCGCTCGCGCAGACCGGACTGATTCGCGAGTTCGATCAGCAACCCGATGGTCTCATCAGTAATGCGGTTCTTTGAGTAGTCAAAGTAGAGACCTAGGGCCTCGAAAGCGAAGCGCTCGCCACGACGGGGGTCATCGGCAAAAAGTTGGCGGAGGTGCACGTTCTGTATCTCTGCGTGGTGGTGCCGCAGGGCCTTCCAGGCAGGCCGCTCGCAAAGCGGAATGATTTCGGTTTTTGGTTCGGTCATAGTAATCATTTTCTATTCCTCCGCGAGGCAATCCGGGTAGTCGAGACGATTCATTTCATCACCCAGTGGCTTTCAATCGGACGTTTTTCGAAGCGATAGAAGCAAGCAGTTCGTTCCAGGATTTGACGAACAACTCGGCGCCTTCGCGCTGCAGATCGGCGGCCAGTTGGTCATGGTCGATGCCGGCCTTGCCGAACTTCGCGATCATCTTCTCCGCATCGCCGCCGTCGACGGGCATAACCTCGCCCAGCTTTCCGTGATCGGCGAAAGCGAGTAATGTCGCGTCCGGAATTGTGTTGATGGTGAATGGAGAGGCGAGGGCCTCGATGTAGAGAATGTCGGAGGCGTCGGGGTCTTTGGTCCCTGTGCTCGCCCACAGCAGGCGTTGGGAACGCGCACCGGCGTTGGCCAGCCGCTGCCAGCGCTCCGAATCGAGCAGTTGCCGGTACGCTTTATAGGTTCGCTGCGCAACAGCGATCCCGAGATGGTTCTGCAAGTCTTTGGCGACTTTTCCCATCGTCGCCTTGTCCCAACGGCTGATGAATAATGAAGCTACGGAGCAAACGTCCGGGTTGAGGCCGGCCGCGATGCGTCTTTCAACGCCGCGCATGTAGGCTTCGGCCGCCGCCAGATATTGCTCGCTCGAAAAAAGCAGGGTCACATTCACTGGTACCCCGGCGAAGATACTTTCCTCGATTGCGGGTACGCCTTCGTGAGTGCCAGGAATCTTGATGAATAGGTTAGGGCGTTCGCTGCGAGCGGAAAGCTGCTTCGTCTGGGTGATCGTCTGCGCAGTATCATGAGCGAACAATGGAGAGACTTCCATCGACACCCAACCGTCGGTGCCATTGGTCCGATCGTAAACCGGCCGGAAGAGATCGGCTGCATTCCTCAAGTCCTCCAGAGCAAGCTCGAAGAAGAGCGCCTCGCCCGACTTGCCCTCCTTCATCTTCTGGCGGATGGCGTCATCGTAGAAGTTCGAGTTCTTAATCGCATGATCAAAGATCGATGGATTTGAAGTGAGCCCGGTGATCGAGAGTTTGTCGATGTATCGGCGCAGCGTCCCACTCGTCAGGAGACCACGGGTGATGTTGTCAAGCCACAGGCTTTGGCCGAGGTCGTGGAGCTGTTGCGTCGGCTTGATATTCCGAATGACTGCGGGAGTGGGAGACTTCTTCTGTGATTTCTTGAATCCTGCGACATCGGCGCAATCGCGCGAAGTTGCCAACGCAGACTTGACTGCATTCACGATGTGCCCCGAAGAGATGCCGTACTTCTCGATCAACTCTGCTGCTTTTCCGCTGTGAGCGATCTCTCGCACGGCTAATTTGTGGACCTGAACGCGCTCCTCAGCCAGAGCTGAGAGGACAGCATCGCCGAGTCCTCCATGTTCATAGTGATCTTCGACAGTGACCACGATCCCGCCCGCGGCCCGCGCCGAAGCGATGAGTTCATCACGATCGATTGGTTGAACGCTGAACAGATCGATGACGCGAACGGAAATGTTTTCCTTTTGAAGCTGATCGTATGCGGAGAGCGATTCAAAAACGGTGATACCGCCGGCGATGATGAGTGCTCTGTCTTGATTGCTTTTGCGAAGAACTTTGCATTTTCCAATCGCAAATTCCTCGTCTGGACCGTAGAGAATTTTCGACTTCGGGCGTCCTAGCCGAAGGTAGCAGGGGCCAGATTTCTCGACGATCTGCGCTGTCGCTTTCCATGCGCTTGTAGCATCGGACGGATAGAGCACCGTGAAATCTGGTTCCGCGCACATCATGGCGAGATCCTCAAGCCCCATCTGCGATGGACCGTCTTCGCCGATTGATACTCCACAGTGCGTGCCGACAAGCTTGATATTGAGCTTGCTGATGGCTGCCAAGCGAATGAAGTCATACGCCCGGGTTACGAAACACGAAAATATGGCAGCTACTGGAACCTTGCCCCGTGCCGCCAATCCCATGGCAACTCCCACGATGTTCTGCTCGGCGATGTAGCCCTGAAAGAACCGATTCGGCGCAACGTTCTCGAATTCCTCTGTGTAGGTGGAGTTCTTCACATCACCATCGAGCACCACAATCCGAGTATCGAGCTTCGCCAGGGCGGCCAGACTGTCGCCAAAGCCTCTTCTCGTGGCAACTTCTTCACCTCCGATTAAATACGGTGGTTTTTCAGCCGCATGGGCATTGGCCACCGATACCGCTTTGGTGCTGCCGGTTCGTGGCGGAGGCAGCTTCGGTTTCCACTCTGTCTCGGCTCCCGTGAGGTGCTTCTCGAGGTCTGCTATGACCTTTGCAGCGGTGTCTTTGGGCAGCGCCTTGCCGTGCCAATGCTCGAGACCCTCGATCCCGATGAAACCTTTCCCCTTAATCGTCCGGGCGAGCACGATCGTCGGCCCGCCGGTGGACCGGCTGGCGGTTTCATAAGCTGTAAGCAGATCGGGAATGCTGTGTCCATCGACGCTCAATACCCGCCAGCCGAATGCTTCCCAGCGAGCTTTGTAGACTTCAAGGTCCCACTCAAGCATGGTCGGCTGACTCTGGCCCAGCCGATTGATGTCGATGGTCGCGCAAAGATTGTTGAGGCGGTGGCGGGCCGCCCATTGCGCAGCTTCCCATACTGAACCTTCCGCCGATTCGCCGTCGCCCATCAAAACATAAACGCGCTGATCGGAATTCTCGAATTGCTTCGCGTTAATGGCAATTCCCGCAGCCACAGATAAACCCTGGCCCAGCGAACCGGTCGCCACGTCCACGAACGGCAAGCGGGGAGTGGGGTGGCCTTCCAGATCAGAATCGACTTTGCGCAGAGTCAACAGCTTTTCGCGTGGAAAAGCACCAGCCTCCGCCCACGCCGCATAGAGGATAGGTGCCGCGTGGCCTTTCGAAAGCACGAAAACGTCGCTGTCCCGCCGATGGGGATCGCGAGGATCGTAACGCATCACGGAATAGAAGAGTACCGACATGATCTCGGCCGCGGAGGCGCAACTTGTGGGGTGTCCACTGCCGGCTGCTGTCGTCGAGCGGACCGAGTCGATACGCAAGCGAGTCGCTTTGTCCTGCAGCATTTGCAATGCGACTTGTTCTAAAGTTTCAACAGTCATGACGTCACTCCTCTTGCCTTCCCGGACGGTAGCCGCTCAGCGCTGTGACAGCTCGTCTGAAGACGCGGGCCTCTTCGCAGTCTGGACTCGGCTTGTCGATTCGGTTCTCGTTCAGATCGTGCGTTTTAATAACCTGCAAACTCCTCGATGCGTATGTTGTCGTCATCCACTCCCGCATCCGTAAGCATGGTGTGCATGGCCTTCGTCATGGCTGGTGGCCCGGTGATGTAGTAGATAGGCGATGACGCTCCTTTCAAGTACTTTTCTAAGAGCGCTCGGTTGATCAGACCTCGTTCTCCTGACCAGGGCTGCTGCGATTTCTCCATCTCAGTCATGCAGGCAATTAATTTGTAATTTGGGTTTTTCTTTTCGAGCTCTTGAAGCTCGGTGAGAAATGCTGCATCTTCCGGGCGTCGATTTGTGTAAAAGAGAAATATGCGATGCGGCAACTTCTCTTTGGCGGCGTTCAACAGAATGCTGCGAAAAGGAGTGATGCCGATTCCGCCGGTTAGAACCACAGCAGTCCGCGACTTGTCATTGTGAAGGCGAAGGTTGCCAAATGGTCCCTCGATCCTGACCTCAGCATCCAGGGGAAACTTCTGCAACACTCGCTTAAATGCTGTATCCCGTAAACGGGTAGCTACCATGATGAAGTCTTCATAAGGCGCGCTCGCGATGGAAAAACCGCGGGCATTGCCTTCCGGATCCGTCTCCGGTGGATTCAGCAACGTGATATCGATGAACTGACCGGGGGTGAAGTTGAAGCTAGCTGGTTTTTCAAAACGGAACGCCATGGTGCGCTCAGCTATTTCCTGCCGAGCTTCCAGCTTCGCGAGAAACTTCGGCCAGTTGGCAACTGCTGTACTCATTTTTTCTCCTTAGCGCCTCCCAAGGGGAGGGTTAACAAATCAGATCGTTCTTATTCTCGACATGCTCACTATTTCTTTCTGAGTTTCTTGAGTGCCGATCCCTTGTGCATGGCCAGATGGTGGGTCGTGTCGCTTTTAATCAAGTACTGCGGCTCCTCTTTCGAGGCATGGACCGTGTAGCTCTTGAATCTGCTGGTCGAGGTGATTTTTTTCTTGATCGTTCCGCGGACGCGGCCGGCTTCCGAGTTCCATCCCACATGATCTCCAATTTGAAAGTCTTTCTTCATCGCTTGACCCCTGTGAATGCAACCTCGCGCTGCGTTCTCTTTGTCTCGCTACTAGGATCCTTTCTTTGAATCGGGTCGGGATTGTGCCATCCGCCGTCTCCAGCAATGATCTGCTCAGCCTGGACCGGTCCCCAGGTATTTGGTTCGTACTCATGGACCGGCGCCACATTTCCCAGAATGGGATCGACAACGCCCCAGGCGGCTTCTACGCCATCCTCCCGAACGAACAGCAGAGAATCGCCTCGTATCGCATCGCCGAGCAGTCGCTCGTAAGGCAGCATTTCGTCGTATGAGGGTGGTCGCACGACGAGTTCCACATCCTCGCCGACCATCTCTTCACCAGGCATCTTGGCACGCGCGTCGAGAGCGATTGACACATTCGGGCTGAGACGAAAGCGAAAGCAATTCGCCTGACTTTGGGTGATTGTGTCGAACACTGCTTGTGGCGGTAGCTTGAGTTCAACCAATACTTCGGTTGCGGTGACAGGCATCCGCTTACCTGCTCGAACGTAAAATGGAACCCCTGCCCATCGCCATGTGTCGATGTGCAGCTTGACCGCGGCGAACGTTTCCACCTGTGAATCCGCAGCCACACCCTTTTCATTCCGGTAACCGCGAAATTGACCGCGAACGACATCGGCTGGAGTAAGCGGCCGCATAGCGCGAAAGGCACGCTGCTTCTCATCGCGCAAGGCATCTGGATCCCGTCCGGTTGGCGCTTCCATCGTCAGCAGGGCAACGACCTCCAACATGTGGTTTTGCACGACATCGCGGATCGCGCCTACCTCTTCATAGAAGACTCCGCGGCCCTGGACACCGAGGGTTTCGGCCATCGTGATTTGCACGCTTCGGACATAGTTGCTGTTCCAGATTGGCTCGAGAAACGAGTTGGCAAAGCGGAAGTAGAGTAGATTCTGGACTGGTTCCTTGCCGAGGTAATGATCGATCCGGAAAATTTCCGATTCTTGAAACGACTGATGGAGGATTCGGTTGAGCTCTCGCGCTGAGGCAAGGTCACGGCCAAAAGGCTTTTCGACGACTACACGGGCGCCTTTGTCACAGCCTGCATCTGCCACGCCTTTGACAACAGTCGCAAACATGTTTGGTGGGACAGCAAGATAATAAAGAGGGTGAGACGCCCCACCGAGTGCCTTTCGCAAATCTCGAAAAGTCTGTTGAGAGTTGTAATCTCCGTTGACGTACTGTAGCTTCTCCGAAAGAACTGCGAACGCCTTGGGATCCACTCCGCCATGCTCCTCAATACTGTCGCGAGCACGGGCCCGGAGGGAGTCAAGGCCTTTAGCAGACCTTGCCACTCCAATGATGGGCAGATCGAACTGGTGATGCCGGATCATCGCCTGAAGTGCAGGGAAAATCTGCTTGTACGCCAGATCTCCGGTAGCGCCGAAGAAGACAAATGCATCCGACTCAAGGGTGGCCGTTTTCATAGTTACGCAGCTTTTTCTACATGCCCCCCGAATTCATGCCGCATCGCGGATAGAACTCGATCGGCAAAATCCGCATTACCGCGTGAGCTGAATCGTTCATAAAGTGCGGCACTCAAAACTGGAGCAGGAACCGCTTCATCAATTGCGGCAGTGATTGTCCAGCGCCCCTCCCCAGAATCTGAGACGTGTCCTGCGTAGCTCTTCAGGCTGGGCTCTCTCAGTAACTCAGTCGCCGTGAGATCCAGCAGCCATGAAGAAATCACGCTGCCCCGCCGCCAGACCTCTGCGACGTCGGGCAGAGAGAATTCATATTGATAAAGTTCGGGTTGCCGCAATGGCGTGGTCTCGGCATCGCTCGCAAGCTTTTTGCGGCCGGCATTAGCGTGTTGAAGGATGTTCAAACCCTCTGCATAGGCCGCCATAATGCCGTACTCGATTCCGTTATGGACCATCTTGACGAAGTGACCAGCGCCGCTAGCTCCACAATCCAGATAGCCTTTCTCAGCTGTTCCGGTACTCTTTTCCCGACCCGGCGTGCGGGCTGCCGCTCGAATTCCTGGGGCAAGAGTGGCGAAGATCGGATCGAGATGTTGAACGACATCTTGTTCGCCGCCGATCATAAGACAGTATCCGCGGTCAGAGCCCCAGACTCCGCCGCTCGTTCCAGCATCGACGTAGTGAATCCCTTTCGGCTTAAGTTCATGGGCGCGTCGGATGTCGTCAATGTAGTGAGAATTGCCTCCGTCGATGATGATGTCTCCTTCCTGCATGCGAGCTGCAAGGTCGTGCAACGTCTTATCCACGGCAGCCGCAGGCACCATCAGCCAAGCGACGCGTGGTGTTTTTAACTTTGAAACCAAATCGTCGAGTGACTTGGCTCCGATCGCACCCTCGGCCGTCAACTTGTTGACATTCGCGGCCTTCATATCGAACACAATGCACTCATGCCGGTCATGCAACAGGCGTTCAACCATGTTGGCGCCCATTCTTCCTAGGCCGATCATTCCAAGTTGCATACTCATCTCCATTCACTCGCTGAAAATAATGGGAACCGATAACGCTTGTTTCTGAAGCAAGACAAACTCACAACATTGCGCACCAAGTCCTCTTACGGCCTATTGGGCGGCATTGCGTTCAGCCGTCTGAAGATATTCGCGCGTTCTCTACGACGATGATCGACGATGCGTCCGGACTGAAACTGGTCAAGAGTGAACAGTTCGTATAAATCGAGAGTCGTTAAGATCAGGCTGTGAATTCTCATTGAAGTTTCTGCGCTTACAGAACGAACATCTCTGTGAGAGGTACAAATGGACTATTGAGATGATTTCCTCGAAACGATGAGGATTGGAGTGATCAGAAGTTTGCAACCGTCCTGGTCATCGGATGGGATTGGGAGTTCGTCGGATGAGCAGTGATGGAGACGGCGTCGCCCAAAGTAAGGATGCGCGTCTTAATTACTGCCCTTGAGGAGCTTTCGGTGGCGGATGAGTATGTAGAGCAGAGCTGCATGGTTCGTCGATCACAAGAGTCTGTGTTCAGGAGAGGTGGATTCAATGGCGAGCAAAAAAGAAGAAGCACCGGGAGAAGTACGCCTGGTGGTGGCAGATGTTGACGGAGCATTGGTCACTCCCGATAAAGTCATAACGCCGCGAGCGCGCAGCGCCGTTAAGGAAATCATTGCAGCCGGAATCGCTTTCACCATCACCAGCGGCCGGCCTCCGCGAGGCATGAAGATGCTGATCGACGCTCTTCAGCTTCAGGATCCAATCACCGCATTTAACGGCGGCCTGTTCCTCAATCCCGATCTTTCGGTCATTCGCGAAAACCTGCTTCCCCGCGAGGCGGTACAACCCGTGATCGACATCTTGACCAAACAAAAGCTCGATGTCTGGATTTATAGCGATAAGGATTGGTATGTTCCGTCGCGTCATGGTCCTCACGTGGACCGTGAAGAATGGACTGTCAAGTTTCCCCCAACCGTGGTGTCGAGCTTTGCGGGTCTGCTGGATCGAGTGGCGAAGATCGTTGGAGTCAGTGACGATCTTGAAGCGGTGGCCGGCTGCGAAAAGGACGTGCAAAAGGAATGCGGCGAGCACGTATCGGCTGCACGCTCCCAACCTTATTACCTGGACGTGACTCATCCGAAAGCCAACAAAGGCGAGGTAGTCAATGTCCTCTCCGAAATGCTGCATGTCCCAAGCGCAAATATCGCGACTATTGGAGATATGCCGAACGATGTGTTCATGTTCAAGCGCAGCGGGGTGAGCATCGCTATGGGGAACGCCAGTTCAGAGGTGCAACATGAGGCCAGGTTTGTGACCAGTTCCAATAAGGAAGAGGGCTTCGCACTGGCAATGGAACGATTTGTCCTTCGGGCTCAGGCCGCATGAGTCCGGGCTCCGAAAGGGAGCAGTTCTAATTGAAGAGCACGATTCAGCCATGATCATCCTGATAATGGGAGTCTCAGGGTCGGGAAAAACAACCATTGGCACACTGCTTGCCGACGCGCTCCGATGCTCATTCCTGGAGGGAGATTCCCTGCATTCCAAAGAGAACATAGAGAAGATGAGTCATGGGATTCCACTAAACGATTGTGATCGTGCCCCGTGGTTAGCGGCTATTCACGCCCGACTTTTGGAGTTTTTCAAGCGAGGAGAAAGCCTGGTCGTCGCATGCTCAGCTCTGGAGCAGCAATATCGGGAGGTTCTCGCCAACCGAGTTCCGATCACCTGGGTTTATCTCAAGGGCTCAAAGAAAATGATTCGTTGGCGCATGAATCATCGGCAGAAGCACTTCATGAAGGCGAACATGCTTGACAGCCAGTTCGAAGCGCTGGAAGAGCCGTTTGACGCCATCGTCGTCGACATATCACTTCCATCCTCCGCCATTGTTTCGCAGATACTCGCTCGGTTGCGGCAGCCACCCGCCCTTCAGAACGATGCTGCCCCTAAAAATTTGGAGAAAAAACGTGTGGTCGGGTGAAGATGTGCGAGATGTGGCCGTGTCTAATCAAAAATATTTCGCAGCAAAGCAATACCAACCAAAGGAATGCCAACCAAGGAGGTAGGAAATGAAAGCCATTTCGGTTGTACCCGGGACCAAAACCGTCCGGTTAGTCGACCGGCCGGAGCCATCGATCTCCGCACCCGATGAGATAAAAGTCCGTGTGCTGCGGGTGGGAATCTGTGGCACTGATCGCGAAGAGGCTGCGGGTGGCCGCGCGCAGGCACCACCTTCTCACAAAGATCTGGTGTTAGGTCATGAGATGTTCGGCCAGGTGGTCGAAACTGGCCGTGATGTGAAGCAGGTCAAATCGGGTGACTATGCCGTGTTTACCGTCCGCCGAGGCTGCGGAAAGTGCCGTCCCTGCGCGATGAATCGTTCTGACATGTGCGAGACAGGACTCTACTCGGAGCGCGGCATCGCTGGCATCGATGGATATCAAACCGAATACGTGGTAGATCACGAGCAATACGTTGTACGCGTTCCGCCTGAACTCGAAGCCGTTGGAGTGCTCGCCGAGCCTTTTTCAGTGGCGGAAAAGGCGATCGCCGAAGCCGTGCAGTTGCAAACGATCCGGTTGCCGCATTCTTCCCCGCGGGATTGGCTATCCGGAAAGCGCTGCCTCATCGCCGGCCTGGGACCAATCGGTCTGCTGGCAGCATTGGCGTTGCGACTTCGCGGCGCCGAAGTCTGGGGCTTAGACGTGGTTGATGCAGGCACCGTCCGTCCCCGATGGTTGAATTTGATTGGCGGCCATTACATCGATGGACGGCAGATTACGCCTGAGCACTTCGTCGGCAAGATAGACTTGTTCGATCTAGTGTTGGAGGCTACCGGGATCGCCAGTCTCGAATTCGACCTCATTGACGCATTGGCCATAAATG
>Ga0207667_10000973_pt1 | contig 36529 bp, 34 predicted proteins | sample KBSCornC52_FD_184301 | JGI IMG/M metagenome (GOLD analysis project Ga0207667, IMG submission 184301) | Corn rhizosphere microbial communities from Kellogg Biological Station, Michigan, USA - KBS Corn C5-2 (SPAdes) (version 2) | ecosystem: Host-associated > Plants > Roots > Rhizosphere > Soil ...
TGGAATGACGAGCTGAAAGCGGATTCCTGCCTGCGCTGGAATGACGAGCTGAAAGCGGATTCCTGCCTGCGCTGGAATGACGAGCTGAAAGCGGATTCCTGCCTGCGCTGGAATGAGGAACTCTCGGCACCATAAAAAAGGCCGCCCTAAGGGCGGCCTTGGACTGCCGAAACCAAAACCGCTCAGCCGTTCTGCGCCATGCCCTCAGGCCGCTTGGCACCAGCAAAGCGCTTCGCCCAATAGCTCTCATCGAGGCTATCGACGCGCACCGTCTTGCCACGCGAAGGCGAATGAATGAACTGCCCATTGGCGATATAGATGCCCACATGGGAAATGCGCCCACCACCGCGGCGACCGCCAGCGGTACGGAAGAACACCAGATCCCCCGGCTGCATCTCAGTGCGATTGACCTTCAACCCAGCCACAAACTGGCTGGCCGAATTAGTCGGCAACTCCAGGCCAACCGCATGCGAAAACACATACCGCACAAACCCGCTGCAATCGAACCCCGTCGACGGATCATGCCCACCGCGCACATAACGGATATCGCGCAGCTTCATCGCCAGATCGATCAGCGTCTTGCGCAGATCGTCCGCATTGCTGGCCTGCTCCTCGATCGCCGGAGCCTCGGGCAACGCCGACTGGGACAACATCTGGGCCGGGGCAAGCGCAGCGAACTGGCTCATCAACGGCGGGGTGATCGTGGCGACAGCGGGGGCAGCCTTGGACGATCCGCTGGGGCTGGCGAGCACGGGGCCGGAAACGAGCGCGGCGGCGGCCAGCACAGAGAGGACGGTCAATCGCTTGATTGGCATGCGGGAGAAATCCCCTTGCTGTTCACGGGATTGGCCGTCGGATGTGTCGACGACCGTGACGAAGCCGTGAACTTAGCAAAGCGATATAGGCCGTATGTTCGATCGGGGTTAACTAAACCCCGCAGTTTCGAAAAGCTGAAGCGCTCAGAAACATTCGGCATCCCTATGAATGCAGGGCAGAATCACTGCAACGGATTGAGCCGCCTAGGAAAACTTCCTAGAAATATCCGTGGCAAAAGTGTGACGGAGGTCCGTAACAGGTCTGCAAGCTGGATGAAGCGCGATCCAGATGAAGCATGACTCAGCCACGCCGGCCGAAGACCGCCGTCCCGATCCGCAGCTCGGTGGCGCCCTCGGCGATCGCCAGCGGGAAATCGCCGCTCATGCCCATCGAAAGCCGCGGCAAGGCGTAACCCTCGCCCGCCATGCGGTCCCGCAGCTCGCGCAGCAGGCGGAAGCAGGCGCGCACCGCGGCGGGGTCGTCCGACTGCACCGCCATGGTCATCAGCCCGCGTACGCGCAGTGTGTCGAGGCCGCGCAGGCGAGCCAGCAGGCCCGGCAGCTCGGCCGGGTCCAGACCCTGCTTGCTCTCCTCCGGCGAGGTCTTCACCTGCACCAGCACGTCGATGGCGCGGCCCTCGGCCTGCAGGCGGCGGTCCAGCGCCTCGGCCAGCTCCCAGCGGTCCAGCGACTGCACCTCGGCGGCGAGCCGGGCCACGTCCTTGGCCTTGTTGGTCTGCAGATGGCCGATCACCACCCAGTCGATCGCGCAGTCGGCCAGCGGGCCGGCCTTTTCGCGGATCTCCTGCACCTTGTTCTCGCCGAAGCGATGCAGGCCCAGCGCGACCGCCGCGCGGATCGCTTCCGCGCCGAAGGTCTTGCTCACCGGCAGCACCGCGACCCCGGCCGGATCGCGGCCCGCCTCGCGGCAGGCCGCATCCACCCGCTGGCGCACCGCGGCCCAGTTGGCCGCGAGGTAGCCGAAATCGGTCAAGCCTGGCCGCCCTGCTCGTAGTGGCGCGCCACCACTTCGGCCACCACCATGCTCACCTTCTTGCCGGTGGGGATATGCAGGAACTCGTTCGGGCCATGCGCATTGGAATGCGGGCCGAGCACGCCGGTGATCAGGAACTGCGCCTTGGGGAATTTCTCGCCCAGCATGCCCATGAAGGGAATGCTGCCGCCCTCGCCCATGTAAGCGGCCGGCGCGCCGAAATAGTTCTGCGAGGCCTCGGCCACGGTCTGCTCCAGCCACGGCGACAACTGCGGCGCATGCCAGCCGCCGCCGTCCTTCTCCAGCTTGAAGCTGACCTTGGCGCCGTACGGCGGGTCCTGCTCCAGCAACTGCTTGACGAACTGGCCGGCCTCGCTGCCATTGAGCGTCGGCGGCAGGCGCAGGCTGACCTTCACCGAGGTCTTGGGACGCAGCACATTGCCGGCGCTTTCCAGCGGCGGCAGTCCATCCGCGCCGGTGATCGCCAGCTGCGGGCGCCAGGAGCGGTTGAGCACCAGTTCGGTCAGGTCTTCGGTGACCGGCTGCATGCCTGCGACGAAGGGAAACTTCTCGTAGATCGCCTTGCCCAGCACCTTGGACGCCTGCTGCGCCTGCTCCACGCGCTGCGCGGGAATCTCGACGTACAGCTCCTTCGGCTTGATCGTGCCGGTCTGCGGATCTTCCAGGCGCGTCAGCAGCTCGCGCAGGATGCGGAAGCTCGACGGCACCACGCCGGAGGCGTCGCCGGAATGCACGCCTTCCTCCAGCACCTGCACGCTCAGCTCGCCGCCGGTCATGCCGCGCAGCGAAGTGGTCAGCCACAGCTGGTCGTAGTTGCCGCAACCCGAATCCAGGCACACCACCAGCGAAGGGTTGCCGATGCGCGTGGCCAGATGGTCGACGTAGTACGGCAGGTCGTAGCTGCCCGATTCCTCGCAGGCCTCGATCAGCACCACGCAGCGCGCGTGCGGGATCCCCTGCTCGCGCAACGCCAGCAGCGCGGCGAGCGAACCGAAGATCGCATAGCCGTCATCGGCGCCGCCGCGGCCGTAGAGCTTGTCGCCCTTGATCACCGGCGTCCACGGACCCAGGCCCTCGGCCCAGCCGCTCATCTCCGGCTGCTTGTCGAGATGGCCGTAGAGCATCACGGTGTCGTCGCTCTGGCCCGGCACTTCGATATAGATCAGCGGCGTGCGTCCTTCCAGGCGCACCACTTCGAGCGTGGCGCCCGGCAGCGCCGGCAGCTTGGCGCGCGCCCAGGTCTCCATCAGTTTTACCGCTGCGTCCATGTAGCCGTGTTCCACCCACTTGGGATCGAACATCGGCGACTTGTTCGGAATGCGGATGTAGTCCATCAGCTGGGGCACGATCTCCTCATCCCACAGTCCGCTGACGAAATGCGAAAGACGGGCGGTATCCATGGGCGAGCTCCTGCGATGGGGAAAGCGCCGATTGTATCAGCGCATGCCGAAGCGCCGCCGACAGCGCGTAGGCGCGCACCCACGCGACGCCGCGATGCAGCCCCACCGCGCGGCGATGCATGCGCCGGCTGCGGCGCACACGCGTCGGCGGCATCGTGGCTGGGCGGCGCGCACACGCCGCGCTTTCCCATCGACCAGGAGAATCCCCATGCTTCGCAAGCTCGCCATCTTCATGCTCGGCCTGGCCGCGTGCCTGTCGCTGCACGCCGCCACGCCGGTCAACGTCAACACCGCCGATGCCGCCACCATCGCCAAGGCGCTCGACGGCATCGGCCCGGCCAAGGCCGCCGCCATCGTGGCCTGGCGCCAGGAACACGGCCCGTTCAAGAGCGTGGACGAGGTAGGCCAGGTCAAGGGCGTCGGCGCCAGCACGCTGGACCGCAACCGCGCCGCGATCCTGATCAGCGAGCAGGGCGGCACCCCCGACGCAGCCCCGGCCAAGGCAAAAAAGCCACCGAAAACAGAGGACTAAGCTTCAGCTCGCTGGCCTACCCCAGGCGCCGGATGGCCCGGCGCGGCTCTGGCGAGCTGCGCCGGTTGAGCCTACACTCCGCGTTCACGACCGCCCGGTCACCGCCGTCACGACCCAGACCGGAGCCGTCACAGGGGCCATGTACTTCACTCAGCAGCGTTACCACTCGCTTTCCACGCCATGATCCTGCCGCGTTATCGCATCGCCGCCTCGGGTATCGGGGGCGCCGGCAAGGGGCTGTTCCTGGAGGAAGACGTCGCCGCCGGACGCATCGTCACTGCGCCGGATGCGATCGACCGCACCTGGAGCCACGCGCAGATCGCCGCCTCGCCCGAGCTGCAGGTGCAGCTCTATGCGGCGGCGCGCTGGTTCGAGGACCGCTACACGCTGTCGCCCGACTGGCCCGACGAGTGCTTCATCAACCACAGCTTCGAGCCCACCGGGCTGTGGCACCTGGGTTTCGTGTTCGCCGCGCGCGACCTTGCCGCAGGAAGCGAAATCACCGTGGACTACCGCCACCTGCTCGCACCGGGGCAGGAAGAGGACTTCATCGATACGGCCACCGGCGAAAAAATCATCGGCCTGCCCTGGGCCGAGAGTCTGGCCACGAGCACTCATGCCCTCGCCAGCCTGCTGGCCGGCACTGCCAACTGATACTGCAATGTTCGACATACCCATTATCGAAACCGCGCGCCTGCGCCTTACCGCCCTCACCACCCGGCATTTCGACGACTACGCCGCGATGCTCGCCGACCCCACCAGCACGCGCTGGGTCGGCGACGGCGAACCGCTCGACCGGGGCCACGCGTGGCGCTCGCTGGCCATGCTGCTCGGTCATTGGCAGCTGCGCGGCTACGGCATGTGGGCGCTGGAGCTGAAGGACAGCGGCACCTTCATCGGCCGCGCCGGCCTGATGAATCCGGAAGGCTGGCCCGATATCGAACTGGGCTGGATGCTCAAGGCCGAATACCGCCACCACGGCTATGCCACCGAAGCCTGCCACGCCATCCTCGACCACGCCTGGACCCAGCTGCGCGCGCAGCGCGTGATCAGCCTGGTGCGCGTCGGCAATGAAGCTTCCGACCGGCTGGCCGAGCGACTGGGCGGCGAGCATATCGAGGACATGGATTTCTGCGGCAGCTACAACCACGTGTTCGCGTATTACCCGCCGTACCGCGAATCGCGCCGCGCCGCCTACGCATGAGCGCCTTCCACCGCGTGCCCTCCGAAACGCTGCGCGCGGAACCCTGGGCCAACGGCGCCGGCACCACCACGGTGCTGGCCAGCGGTCCTGACCACGACACCTGGCGCTGGCGCCTGAGCATCGCGCGCATCGAACACGACGCCGCGTTCTCCGCCCTGCCCGGCGTGCAGCGCCAGTTGGCCGCGCTCGATGCGCCGCTCGCGCTGGCGTTCGGCGAGCACCACGAACGGCAAGCGCTGCGCCTCGCCGTCATCCGCTTCGACGGCGCCGACGCACCGCATGCGCGCCTCACCGACGGACCGACCCGCGCCTTCAACCTGATGCTGCGCGACGGCGCGGAAGGCGAACTGATCGCACGTCCCTTGAATGGCGCGATGGTGCTGCCGCCATCGTCCGGCGCGCACTGGTTTCTGTATCTGCTGGCCGGACAGGCCGAGCTGCGCAGCGGCGGCGAGAGTCTGCAGGTGATGCAGGACGAAGCGGTCTGGATCGAAGCCTCCGGCACGCTGCGCATCGAAGGCGGCGGCGAAGTGGTGCTCGCGCGCATCGAGGACTGATCTCGGCGCCGCGGCGTCGATTCATCCGGACACAACATCGGCGCACGCAGCAGTCGCCGAACGCCACTCGTCAAATAATTACGGCATTCGTAATATCCCGCACCCGCTCCACCGAGCCCGTGCAGGAAGCCGATGAATACCGCAGCCGCAGCGATCGCTCCGACCCGGCGCTCTCCCCTACGTCGCATCGCCGACGCGCTGCCCGTCTGCCTCAAGCGCGCACTCGTCCCGTTCCTGCTGTCGCGCCTGCTGATCGCGCTGATCCTTACCGCCGTGCCGCTGATCGCCCAGGTGCCGGTCGAACGCTGGGGCAAGGACGACAGCGTGGCGATCAAACTATCTGGCAGCAGCGTGGCCGATGGCCTCGGCCGCCTGGCGATCGGCAACGACTCGGCCTGGTACTACAGCATCGCCCACGATGGCTACGAGCGCCGCCCGTTCGATACCTCCAGGCAGGCCAACTGGGCGTTCTTTCCGCTGCATCCGTTGATGTGGAAATCGGCGGCGGCCTTGAGCGGCGAATGGATCTGGTCAGGCATCGTGCTGTCCAACCTGCTGTTCCTGGCCGCACTGAGCCTGCTCTGGCTGCTGGCGCGCCGCATCACCGATTCCGCACGCCTGGCTGACCACGCTGCTTTGTTCGCCGCGTTCTGGCCGACCAGCTACTTCGCCATGCTGCCGCACACCGAAGCGCTGTTCTTCGCGCTGGTCACCGCTTCGTTCCTCGCCGCATGGACGCAACGCTGGTGGCTGGCCGGCCTGCTTGGCTTCTTCGCAGGCGCCACGCGCCTCAACGGTTTGTTCCTTGCGCCCGCGTTCTTCATGCGCTGGCTCAACGGCGAACGCCGCTTCGCCGATCTGCTGAAACTCGCGCCCATCGCCGGCGGCCTCGCCGCGTTCATGCTTTACCTGTGGTCGGCGACCGGCAATCCGCTCGCATTCAAGGACATCCAGATCGCCTGGGGACGCGAACTGCATGCGCCGTGGATCGCGCTGATCGATTATCTGCACCATCCGCTGCGCATCATCGCGCCGTGGAATCCCAAGCTCCTGCATTTCAGCGCGACCGTGCTGGCGCTGTGCAGCGCCGTCGCCTGCTGGAAGCGCGGCTGGCGCGAACTGGCGGTGTTCACCGTGCTGACGCTGCTGGCGCCGTTGCTGACCGGCACGCTGACCTCGATAACGCGCTACGCGGGCGTTGCGCCCGGCGTGTATCTGGCGCTGGCGCTGTGGACGGAAAAGCATCCGCGCTTCGGCCAGATCTGCATGGCGGTGTCGGCGATGTCGCTGGCCTTGCTGGCCACGCTGTTCGCGCTGGGCATCAACGTAGGCGGCGCCTGAAGGCTCAGGCTTCGCCGCGGCGATAACGCTTCATCTTCTCCGCCGTGCCGCAGGTTTCCATCGCGCACCAGCGGCGCCGCTGATTCTTGCTGGTGTCGAGAAACAGCCAGCCGCATGAGCTGGTGTTGTGGCAGCGGCGCAGCTGCGAATCGGATGCCGTGCTGAGCAAGTCCAAGGCATCGAGCGCAACGCGCTTGAGCGGCAACTGCGCGTTATAGGCATCGTCCTGCCAATGCATGCGCCCGTCGGCCCCAAGCAATTGACTGGCCCAGGCGCGATGCAGCCATTGATCCACGCCTTGCACGGCTTCATCCGGCGGCAGCACGCCATCGATACGCGATGCCAGCAAGGCGTACAGGTTATCGCGCAAGCTGCGCACCTGCCGCATCCACACCGCACGCTGGCCGTTGCTTTCGGGCATGGCGATGCGTTCGCGCGGGCCCAGCGCGCCGGCGCGCAGACACCATTCGATAAACCGCTCCGGCCCACCGATGTAGTCCTCCGCCTGTTCCGCGTAGCGATCATGGATCGAGTTGACGAAATCCAGGCACAGCCGCCCGCCATCCAGGCGGATGGCGGCGATCGGTCGGGCGGTGCGGGTTCGATTCATGGGCAACCAGCGTACAGAAGGATGCGTGCAGCCTGGCGGCACTGGCTTCGAGCACTTGCGCTACCGTCTAAACTCACTTAGATAGTAGCAGACTGTAAATCGATGCAGAGGGGCATCCATGACCAGCGCAAGCACACCTGCCGCCGCCGCAACAGCGCGCCGCCTATCGCCGCGAACGCTGGCAATCTGGATCGTCGTGCTCAGCCTGCTCGGCATCGCCGGCGTCATCGTGACCCTGGCCATCGGCGGCCGACCCGACCCCGCCGCTCTGCGCGCCGTCGCCCCGCAGCTCGACGGCCCCTGGCGCTTCCATCCCGGCGACGACCCGCGCTGGGCCGAGGCCAGGCTCGACGACAGCCAATGGGAAACCCTGGACCTGAGCGCGCCGGCCGGCAGCATCGATGGCGATGTCGGCCTGCCCAACTACCTCGGCGGGTGGATGGAGCACGGCCATCCCGGCTATCAGGGTTATGCCTGGTATCGGCGCATGGTCACCGTGCCGGCCGGCGACAAAGCCTGGGACATCCTCGGCCCGACCGCCGTCGACGACGGCTACGAGCTGTACTGGAACGGCAAGCTGCTGGGCGGCTCGGGCCGGCTTGGCGATGCCCCGCGCATGGTCGGCACGCGGCCACTGATCTACGCGCTGCCCGCCGGCGCAGCCGGCAGTACCGGCGTGCTCGCCATCCGCGTCTTCATGCAGCCCAGCCCCGATTTCGCCAGCAATGGCGGCGGCATCCACGTTGCTCCCGCACTGGCGCCGCAGCCGCAGAGCCACGAGCTGCATCGCGTGCAATGGTGGCGCAGCATCGCCGGCTACATCGTCGAGCTGATCGAACCGCTGGCGATGTTCGCGCTGATCGCGCTCGCGCTGGCGACCCGCTCGCGCAGCAGCCATCCGCGCTTTATCGGCTTCGTCTGCATCGCATTGGTGCTCTCGGCGATGAACCGCCTCGACAACGCCATCGTGTCGTGGACCGACCTGATGAGCCTGCCCACGTATGCGTGGCTGTCGAAAGTCATCTGGACGCCGCTCAGCCTTGCCGCCTGGACGCTGGCCTGGAATCGCTGGAACGAACGCCCGTTGCGCATCGTCGATGGCGCGGCCCTGGTGCTCGCCGTGGTTGGCGTTGCGGCCGGCGCACTGCATCTGGTGGCGCTGACGCGTCCCTATCGGCTCGCCTTCCTCGCGCTGCAACTGGTGGTCTTCGTGCGAGTGATTGGCCAAGGCCCGCTGCGCGCGATGGCCACGATCACCATGGCCTTGCTCCTGATCTCGCAATTCACCGGCGAGCTGCGCGCGATCGGCGTGCCGGAGATCTGGTTCCCGTTCGGGATCGGCGTGACGCTGGTGCAGTACATCTATGCGATCGCGATTCCGCTGCTGGCGCTGCTGATCGTGCGGACGCTCGATTCGAAGAGCGCGCGCTAAGAGACGCTGACAGAACCTTCGTCACCCCAGCGAGGAGCTTTGCAACAGCGAAGCTGGTCAAGCTGGGGTCCAGGGCCTTGAAGGCGCTGGATTCCAGCTTTCGCTGGAATGACGAGCTTGACCTGACTGGACGCCGTCGATAACCCCACCGTCACCCCAGCGAGGCGCTCTACAACAGCGAAGCTGGTCAAGCTGGGGTCCAGGGCCTTGAAGGCGCTGGATTCCAGCCTTCGCTGGAATGACGAGCTTGACCTGACTAGACGCCGTCGATAACTCCACCGTCACCCCAGCGAGGCGCTCTACAACAGCGAAGCTGGTCAAGCTGGGGTCCAGAGCCTTGAAGGCACTGGATTCCAGCTTTCGCTGGAATGACGAGCTTGACCTGACTGGACGCCGTCGATAACCCCACCGTCACCCCAGCAAAAGCTGGGGTCCAGAGCCTTGAAGGCACTGGATTCCAGCTTTCGCTGGAATGACGAGAACGAAAGGTGACGGAGTTTTGTTAGAGACTCTGCGCGCGAAAGACCAAAGGGTGAGGCGAACCCCACCCTTTCGCCTGCGAACACTCAGAACGCCGCGCGCCGTCCGCCATTACCCAGCGAACGCGCCACTTCGGCCAGCGCGAACAGACGCGCCACGCGCGTCCAGGCTATGGCCGCCACGGTCACCTGCATCAGCAGAAAGCCCAGCAGCACGCCCAGCCCCACCGCGGTGACATGCGCGCGCGCCACGCCCAGCGCAAACGCGATACCGAAGCCGATCACCGTCACGACCACGTAGGCCAGCACGCTGCTGAAAGGCCGGCGCACCAGTTGCAGGAAGCCGCGCCAGATCGCCTTGCTGGCCGAGCGCAGGCCCACGTCGGCGATAAACGCCGCGCGTCCCGATTCGGCGATGACCTGCGCCAGCACCACGCACAGCACGGCCAGCGCCAGCAGCCAGTGCGTGGCTGACTGCGCCTGTGCTTCGAGCACGGCCGCTTCGGTCTTGTCGTCCAGCAGATCCATGCTCCACTTCACCGCCCAGATCGCCGCGGCATACGGCAGCACCGTCCACAGCATCAGGCGGAACATGCGGCCGTACTCCACCACACCGCTCTGCAGCAGATGGCTGAAGCCCAGCGCACGGCCGGCGCGGCCGGCGCCCACCACCATGCCGTTGAGCAGCGGCGCCAGCAGCACGGTGAGCAGCGCGCCGGCGACGAAACCGCCCTGCACCGCACCGCCGCTGTTGATCACACCGCGCACGGTGTCGCCGAACATCAGCGCATCGAAGTGGCGCGCCCATTCATCGGCGTGGACGGAGTGGTCCAGCAGTTGGCTAAGCGCGCGCAGCAGCGGCAGCGAGGCCACCGCGGTGGGCAGCAACAGCAGCAGCGTCCACAGCAGCAGCAGGCGCCACTGCAGCGCGGCCAGCGGAGCGCCGAACACGGCGCCAAGGGAAACTCGACGGGAGTTCTTGAAGGCCATCACAGCGTCACCAGGAAGGAGTAGAAAGCCTGCAGCAGCGCAGCCACGTCGGAGGTCCAGCGGCGCGCGGCCGCGGCATTGGTCTTGGTGGAGCGGCTGTCGTTCAACTTGTCGGCGTCGAGCAGGATCTTCTGCTCCGGATCGAGTTCCGCCGAAACCACCTTGGCCGGCTTGTCGAACACGAAGCGCGCCCAGCGCCGGTTGTCGTTCCAGTGCAGGTCCTCATGGCTGCCGTCGGCAAACGTCACGCGCAGCAGCTGCGGCACCGGCGCGCCTTCGCGCACCACGGTCACGGTGCCGCGCCAGGGGAACGGGCCTTCCCAGGACTTGGCGTCCTTGTGCGCCTTTTTCCAATCCTCGCGCTGCTTGTCGAGCTGCTTATCCAGCTCCTCCGCATCGACCTCGTTGCGCTTGCCATCCTTGTCGAACACGCCGGCCTGCGGCACCACTTCGTCGTTGTCGATCGAGGCGATGCGGTCGTCGATAAAGCGGGTGCCGTAGACGTACTGGTCGAAGACCTCGTTGACGTTCTTGGCGTCGCCCGACACATCGATCAGCGTCGCGCGCAGATCGGCCACCGAGGGATGGCGGAAATGCCAGCGCTTGTAATACTCGCGGAAGGCCTTCTCCATCACCGGCTTGCCCAGGCGCTCCTCCAGGTCGTGCATGGCGGTGGCGGTGCGCGAATAGACGGTGCCGTAGCTGCTGCTGGAGAAGCGGTTCCACGCGTTCTCCGCCAGCGGGTCGTACGGCGACTTCAGCCCGGCGCCGAGGCGCTCCTGCACGAACACGTCCATCGAGGGATGGATGCCGATGCGGGCGGCGAAGGAACTGGGTACCAGGATCGGCTGCTTGCGCTCGCGCAGCATGCGCTCGTCCCAGTACTCGTTCATGCCCTCGTCCATCATCGGCTCCTCGAATTCGTTCGAGGCGAGCAGGCCATAGAAATAGCCATGGCCGAATTCGTGGATGGTGACGAAGTCGATCTCCCACTGGTCGGAAGTCTGCGGGTCGATCTTGGAATAGCCCTCCGCGGTAAAGAAGGTCGGGTATTCCATGCCGCCCGCTTCGGCACCGTTGTACGGCGGCACCACCGCGGTGACGGTGCGGTACGGATACGCACCCAGCGTGCGCGAGAAATATTCCAGCGAATCGGTGGTCGCCTTCAGCACCGGCTGCGCGCTGGCCTTGTATTCCGGCGGATAGATCACGCGCACCGCAACCTTGGGTACGCCGGGGCCGGTGAAGCTGCCGTCCAGCGTCTGATAACCCTTGGCGGCAACCCAGGCGAAGTCGTGCACGTCGCCCTGCACGAAGTGATAGGTGCTCTTGCCGCCGGCCTGCGTCGCCGCGCCCTGCTGCTCGCCGACCGCGCCGACGGTGTAGTCGGAGGGCACGGTCAGGCGCACGTCGTAGCTGCCGAAGTCGGCGTAGAACTCGCTGTTGAAATGGAATTCGTGGGCGTTCCAGCGCGGCTCGGTGGCGCCGCGTTCGCCCGCCAGTTCCAGCACGGCGATCTTCGGAAACCACTGCGCGACCAGGTTGAAATCGCCCCACCAGCCGGTGCGCTCGACCACGCGCGGCAGCTGGCTGAGGAAGTCGATATCCAGCGTGAGGGTTTCGCCCGCACCTACCGGTTGCGCCAGGTCGACGCGCACCACGGTCTGGTCGGTCTTGGGGCCGTTATCCGGCTGCACGAAGCTCCACTTCAGCGCCGCGCCGCCCTGCTGCACGCGCTTGAGGTCGATATAGCCCCATTGCCCTTTCTTCAGCGTGGCCGCGCCGCGCGAGCGGCCGTGCGCGGTGAGCACGTGGCGTTCGGTGAAAAAGGTGCTGCCTTCGTTCTTGAAGGCGTTGAGGTACAGATGCAGGTACACGCTGCGCACCGGACGGTCGCTGCGGTTGCGCCAGGTCATCTGCTCGCTGCCGGTGACGGCGTGCTTGGCCGCGTCCAGCTCGGCGTCGATGCGGTAGCCGACTACGCGGTCCGACAACGTCGCCTCGTTGCCCTGGCGCTCGCCGCCCCAGGCGTTCGGCGCGCTGGGTTCACGCGGGCCGGCGGCGTCGCCGCGGGCGAGCGGGATGTCCGCTGCGGGTGCTGCCGGTGCTGCTGCGGCGGCGGCCTGTTTTGGCGCGGCCGTATTGCTTGCCGGTGCCGGTGCGTCCTGGGCAAGTACCGCCCATGCCGCGGCCAGCGCCAGCACCATTCCTATCGTCCTGCCCCCTCGTCCCACCATGCTCGTCTCTCCCCAAGGTGATACGGCAGGGTGCGCCATGCGGGAGGATGGGTCATAGGCCAAAGGTCATGATGTGGAGGGCGCAGAGAGAAAGGCTCGGAGCGTGCTTGTCCCTTCTCCCCTCCGGGGAGAAGGCGCGCCCGGAGGGGCGCGGATGAGGGGCCACTCTTGAGGCGACATTGCCATGGAGCGTAGAAAAGCTTTTTGCCTCGCTTCGTAGAGACGTCGCCTCAAGAGTGGCCCCTCACCCCAGCCCTCTCCCCGGAGGGGAGAGGGAGTCCGGACGGTGTCGCGAGATTGATTACGTGGCGCTTGCCGCGCTCTCGCGTTCTGCTTTTACGCGTTCTGCTTCGTCGCGCACTTGCTGCCACTGCATACGCAGATGCGCTTGGGTTGCGCAACGCGTGCCCATGTCGATAAACGCCGCAATGCCATCGAGCATGATGGATAAGCGCCGAGGATCGGGGCTACCCCGCTCTTGGGCCAGTTCGGACAGGAACTGGATCGAGGTGTGGGCGTACTTCAACCATTCAGTGGCATCGTTGAGTAGCGCATCGGTTCCCGCATCGGGATCAGAAAAGTAATTCGCGTGACGGCTCATCCACGGTTCGCCATAAACATTCATAAGCAACTCCTTGCTAAAGATGCCGCATCCTTCGCCCCGAAAACGGCATGCCGTCGAACAGCACGGCATGCCGCCGACCAGACGGACTCGAAGGTTCACCAGTGGCCCACAGACGTGGGCACCGGGCGGCTTGATTGAGGAAGTGGGGGGCGGCTTTCGAGCTGCGCAGGGCGACGCGCCGGGTTCAGACGGCTCGGATTAATGCCTGCGGAAAGCTCCGCCGCGATTCTTCAAGCGGCCCGGAAAGGCGGGGGGTGGGTTGCTGAGGGAATCAGCAAGCGAGCGGGTGCCGTATGATCTGGCTTAGCCATGATCAACTCCTATGAGGTTGGTGATGGTTAGCGGGTCAGGGGTGCTCGTAACACCCTTGGCCCGCGACTCTCACAGCATTGCTGCCATGGTTACCCGCGAAGCGCATCGTAAAAACACAGCGCGGGTAACACCAAGCAACTTAGCAGAGGCAACTCTGAGTTGCAGTTAGTCGCAGTCTGATTTATGCGCAGCGCAACCGATAAGACACCCGTCATTCCGGCGTAGGCCGGAATCCAGTAGCGATAACGCCTGGTTGTCGCGAAGAAGCCATCCAACGCTTTCGCGAAAAGCCAGCACTATCGCCACTGGATTCCGGCCTACGCCGGAATGACGAGCAAAGGCGGATTCCGGCCTACGCCGGAATGACGAGCATTGGGCGGTGAGGCGAGCCCCGGCCCCTCACCCCAACCCCCTCGACTACCTTCGGGTCGCCCGGAGGGGAGAGGGAGATGCAGGGCGTCGCGACGATCGAACGAAGAGCACGCGGCGCAGCCGCAGCGTTCCGCTTGTGCGCTTTTGCTCTTGATCTTCCGGGTCCCCTTGGCACGGCGGTGAGGGCTGGACGAAAAGGCCCCGAAGGGGGCGAGGACAGGAGTCCTCGCCTTTTTGACGGGACATGGATGTCCCGTCAAAAAGCCCGGCCAGCCCTCACGAACCCTCCGATGGCTTTGCCATCGGAGGGCGCCGCGCAGGGTGCCTCTCTTTTTGGTTACTTTTTCTCTGGGCAAGCAGAGAAAACGTAACTCGGGCCGCGGCAGCGGCACGAAACACTCGCCGAAGGCGAGACACGTGTGCGTCAGCACGACAACCGAGCGATACAGTCACTGGATGATTCGCTTCGCTCACCCCTTCGGGGCCGCCCTGCGGGCGTTCTTCGCGCTACGCGCTCGTCCAGCCTACGCTGGAATGACGAGCTAAAAAGCGGATTCCAGCCTACGCTGGAATGACGAGCTGAAAAGCAGATTCCGGCCTGTGCCGGGATGACGAGCGTGGACCAATAAACCCGCTCAAACCCGATTCAATACACATCGCGGCGATAACGCCCATCCACGCGCATCTGCTCGACAAGATCCGCGCCCAGCGCCTCGCGCAGCGCTACGTCCACACCCGGCGCCATGCCAGCCAAGCTGCCGCACACGCAAATAGCAGCACCCTGCTCGACCCAGCTCCGCAACAACGATGCGGATTCGCGCAGACGCTGCTGCACATACGCAGGTGCCGCCGCCTCACGCGACCACGCCAGATCCAACCGCTCCAGCGAACCGTCGCGCAGCCAGCGTTCGATTTCTTCGCGATGAAAGAAATCCCGCTCCGCCTGCCGCTCGCCGAACAGCAACCAATGGCGCCTCGCGCCCGCGGCGATGCGCGCCTTGAGCAAGGCGCGCAAACCCGCGAGTCCCGTGCCATTGCCGATCAGGATCAAGGGCACGTCCACCGCCGGTGGGCGGAACGAAGGATTGGCGCGGATACGCAGCGCAACCGTCGCCCCCTCCTCCGCGTGCTGCGTCAGCCAACCTGAGCCGAGGCCGGGACGGCCATCGTCGTGCTGCATGCGCCGCACCAGCAGATGCAGCGCGCCATCGGCAGGAATGGAAGCAATCGAGTACTCGCGATGCGGCAAGGGCTGCAATTGCGCGACGAGTGCTTGCACATCCAAGTTGCCGACATCCGCCGGTTGCGGCAGATGGCTGCGCGCCAGGCGCTCAGCCAAAGTGTCATCGCCAATCTTCACCACACCATCGAAACCGGTCGCCGCCAACCAGCGCGCCACCGTCGCGCCTGCATGACGCGGCTCGATCTCCGCGATATCGCCCGCCTCCCAGGCCAGCACGCCATCGCGCAGTTGCAGCGCGAGATGGAAACAAGGCCCGCCGAGGCTATCCGGATTGAGCAGCCGGCGTTCCACCAGACGCCAGCCCGCATACGGCGCACGCTGCCAATCCGGCATCTCGGTCGCGCCGCTGAGCACGGCCAGATGATGCTGCCAATGGCGCAATGCCCCGGCATCGCCGTTGTCCACTTCCACCGGATCGAACAGCGGCTGCGCGCCGGACTGCGCCAGCCAATGGCGCAAACGGCGGCCGAAACCGCAGAAGTCCGCATAGTCGCGATCGCCCAGCGCGAGCAGGCCGTAGCGCAGATCGGCGAGCTTGCCGATACGGGCGAGGCGTTGCTCGAAGGCGGCCGCCGCATCGGGCGCGTCGCCCTCGCCGGTGGTGCTGACGATAAAAAGCACACGCCCGGCTTGGCGCAACGCCAGCTCGTCAACGGCGCCAAGCTCGGCGACACGCACCGGCATCTTCGCAGCGCGCAGGCTATCCGCCGTCTGGCCAGCGAGTTGCGCGGCGAAACCGGTCTGGCTGGCGTAGGCGATCAGCAAGGCATCCTCGCTAATCGCGTTGTCCACAGTGGGCGTACGCCGACGCCAACGCAGGAGGGCGATCAACCCCAGCCATGCAAGCACGGTCGCGGATGCTTCGAGCCAACGCCCTGCGCCGGGATCGCGCCACTGCATCGCACCGGTATGCAGCGAGAACAGCCACACCGCCAGCAAGGCCAGCGGCAACAACACCAGCGCGTGGCCGAGCGCTTCGCGTCCGCCCACCGCAACCGGCTTGGTCATGCGCGCAACGCCGCCTCGAACGCCGGCGACATGCGCGTTTCCCAACCGTGCTCGCCGTGCAGCACGAACAGCACGGCGAGGTTGCGCTCGCGCGCGAAGGCCAAACCTTCATCCGGCCCGAGCAAGGTCATCGCCGTACCCAGCGGATCGGCATCGATCGCCCGCGCCGCGAGAATGCTGACCGACGCCACGGCATGCGCCACCGGATAACCAGTGCGCGGATCGATATGGTGCGAACGCACCGCGCCATCCTGGGCGTAGCGGCGCCGATAGTCCCCCGACGTGGCGATGGCGTGCCCGCTCAGCGCCAGCACGTGATCGTAAGCGCCCGAACCATCCGGCCGCTCGATGCCGACACGCCAAGGCGCGCCATCGGGCTTCGCACCCCGCGCCTTCATCTCGCCGCCGACTTCAACCAGCCAGGCCTGCGCGCCGGCTTCATCGAGCCATTCGCCCACGCGATCCACGCCATGGCCTTTGGCGATCGACGAGAGATCGATATAGACGCCACCCGGTTGGAACAACTGCCGCGCGGTGTCGTTGAGTTGCGGCTTCCACCAACCGACACGTGCAAGCGCCGCGGCGATTGCCTCCTCGGCGGGCGCGCCTTCGGGCCGGGCCTCAGGACCGAAACCCCACAGATTCACCAGCGGCCCCACCGTCGGGTCGTAAGCGCCATCGGTGTCGCGCGCAAGCTGCAATGCGCGCGCGATCACCGCAAAGCATTCATCCGGCAGCGCCAGCCAGGTGCCGGCCGGCGCGGCGTTGTAGCGCGACAGCGCGGAGTCCGGCTTGTACGTGCTCATCTGCGCATCGACATCGTCGAGGCAGCGCTGCACACCGTCCTGCCACGCGCGCACAGGCACGCCAACCGGCGCGACGAAGCGCGCCGACCAGGTAGTGCCCATGGTTTCGCCGCGCAATTCGTGCACGGCGTCCGTCGCTGTCGCCATCGCGCGGTTTACTGCGGCAGCACTTCCAGCGTCGCCGTGTACGACAGGCGGCGCTGCTTGGCCTGCTTCACGCTGGTCTTGTCGTCCTGCGCGCTGGCATTGATCCAGTACATGCCGGGCTTGGGCCAGGTGAGGGTGAACTTGCCGTCCTTGCCGGTGGTGGCTGCGAACTCGTCCTGCGCATTGCGGTAACGCGTGGCGCCGGCAATCGCGGTGACCTTGACGTCGCCGGCCGGCTTGCCGTCCAGCAGCAACTGGAAGATGGCGCCCTCGCCCGCTACCAGGTCGGTGACGTGGGTGACCGGCACCAGCTCCAGGCCTTTGCCGCTGGGCTTGAGCGCGGCGGCGCTGGGCTTGCCGTTGGTGACGAAGGTTTCGACGCGGCCGATCGACTCGTTCACTTCGACGTTCTTCGCACCGGCGGGAATGTCCTTGGCGATATTCGCCGCATCGCCACGCCAGCGCTTCTTCTCGCCATTGAGCTCATAGCTGGCGAACACGCCGGCATTCACCAGCGCCAACTTGTAGGTGCCCTGCTGGGTCAGATGCACATCGAACACGCTGCGGTATTTGCCGGTGACGCTGTTCTCCGCCTTCACCGGCTGGCCGTCCGGCGCGGTGATCACCAAGCGCGACAGATCGCCCGGCACATGGTCGGGAAAGAACAGATCGTTGGACACCGCGGCGTCCACCGTCACCCACGGATCGGCGCCGGACACATTGGTGGCCGAGGGCACCATCCACATCTTGTGCGCCTGCGCGGCGAACGGCAGGCAGAGAGCGAGAGCAAGCGCGGACAGCGAGAGCGAGCGTAGCGACATGGGGAACTCCTTAAGAAGGTATGCGGCGCTCAGGGCGCGAGATCGAGCTTGACCGCGCCCAGCTCGGCGCTGCCCTTGGCATCGAGGTGCTGTGGCGCGGAGGCTGGCCAGGTGAACGGCACGCGCACCACTTCGCGGCCGCCGACTTCGCGCGCCGCTTCCACCACCAGTTCGTACTTGCCGGGCGCGAGTTCGCCCAGCGGCGCCTTGCCCTGCTTGAACTTCAGCTGCTGCGCGCCGGCCGGGCGCGTGGCGCCGGAGACGCCGTCCACCGGCATCTGCAGCTCGCGGCCGCCGCGGCGCCACCACTGGCGCAGTTCCGGCAACCACTTGGTGCCGGCGCCTTCCTTGCTTTCCTTCTGCGCGTACCACACGGCGAGCTGCGCGGCGACGCTGTGGTCTTCGCGCTCGATCCACACCGCGGTGTAGGGGCGGTGGTATTCCGCCACGTCCAGCTGCGGGATCTGCACGGTGACATCGAGATCGGCCGCCGCCGCGGGCGCGGCCAGCAGCAAAACGGGCATGGTGTAAAGCAGGCGACGCATCGAGGCGCTCCTTCGGCAGATGTCAGTGGATAAAGATCAAGGCCAGCACCAGCGGCAGCACCAGCCCGAACGCGACCAGCGGCCAGGTGGCGCCGCGCTGGGCGGCATGCATTTTCAGCAGCAGCAGGCCGGTGACGGAGAACACCACGCAGGCCAGCGCGAACAGGTCGATAAACCATCCCCACACCGGGCCGGCGTTGCGGCCCTTGTGCAGGTCGTTGAGATAGGAGATCCAGCCGCGCGTGGTGCGCTCGTATTCCAGCTTGCCGCTGGCGCGGTCGATGCTGAGCCAGGCGTCGCCGCCGGGGCGCGGCATGGACAGATAGATCTCGTCGGCGGACCACTCGGCGGGGCGGCCGGCGACGTCAACGTCCGCCGCGCCTTTTACCCAATCGGCCACCACCGCGGGCAGCGCCACGCCTTTGCGTTCGTCTTCGCCGCCCAGCGCGCGCAGCAGCGGCGCGGGCAACTGCGCCGCGCGATGTTCGGTCTGCGGCTTCGCCTCGATGCGCGCGGCATGATTGAGCGTGATGCCGGTGGCGGCGAACAGCAGCATGCCGAGCAGGCACATGGCGGAGCTGATCCAGTGCCAGCGATGCAGCTGCTTGAGCCAGAACGCGCGTCCGGCCCGCTCCCGCCCGTCTTGTGCCGTTGTCGCCGCTTGCCTGCCCATGCGCCTGCCCGTGATGAAGTGCGGGTATCGCTGGCCGGCGATGAACGGCGCCGCAGGCGATCTGTCCCAGCGATCGGTCCGGGCGCTAAGCTGCCGGGCGATCAGGCCGACTAGATGCGGCCGGGCACGGATACTGTCACAGATGAGAATGACTCGCAATTCACCCAAGGACCCGCGCCACCCGGCGCCTGCCGACAGGAGCCCCGCATGCGCATCCTGATCGCCGAAGACGACCCCGCCATCGCCGCCGGCGTCTGCGCCTCGCTGCGCCAGAGCGGCCACGCCGTCGACCATGTCAATGACGGCGCCCGCGCCGACAGCGCCCTGCGCGATACGCCCTACGACCTGCTGATCCTGGACCTGGGCCTGCCCAACCTCGACGGCAGCGAAGTGCTGCAGCGCCTGCGCAAGCGCGGCGCCGGCCTGCCGGTGCTGGTGATCACCGCGCGCGAAGGCCTGCGCGAACGCGTGCGCGTGCTGGACCTGGGCGCCGACGACTATCTGGTCAAGCCCTTCGCCCTGGCCGAGTTCGAGGCCCGCGTACGCGCGCTGCTGCGCCGCTACACCGCCCAGGGCGCTCCCGAAATGAGCATCGGCCGCCTGCGCCTGGACCTGCCCGGCCACCGCGCCTGGGTGGACGAGGCGCCGCTGGAACTGACCGCGCGCGAATTCGGCCTGCTCGAAGCGCTGGCCGCGCGCCCGGACCGCGTCACCAGCCGCGCCCAGCTGGTGGAAGCGCTGTGCAACTGGGACGAGGAACTGACCGACAACGGCCTGGACATCGCCATCTATCGCCTGCGCCGCAAGCTGTCCGGTTCCGGCACCCAGGTGCGCACCATCCGCGGCCTGGGTTACCTGCTGGAGGAATCGAAGGAAGGCGCCGAGTGAGCGAAGCGTCCGACGCCCAGCCCTGGCTGTACCGCCTGCTGGAGCCGGATGGCCGGCAAAGCCTGCGCCGGCGCCTGCTCGCCTTCCTGCTGGTGCCGCTGATGCTGATGCTGCTGCTGGAAAGCCTGGTCACCTATACCGGCGCCCTGTTCTATTCCAACCACGTGCACGACCGCGACCTGGCCGGCGGCGCGGAAACCGTGGCGCGCATGATGCAGATGGGCATGGACGGCCCGATCTCCGAGCAGGCGAAGTTCCTGCTGCAGTACGACCCGGAAGGCCATAACAACATCAATTACTTCAGCATCGTCAGCCAGCATCACGGGCTGATCGCCGGCACGCCGACCCTGGTGCCGCCGTCGCGGCTGTCGCTGGCGGTGAACGGCGAGCCGAAGCTGTTCGACGCCATGGTGGACCGGCGCAAGCTGCGCGCCGCCAGCATGGTGATCGACAGTTCGCATGAGCGCGGCGACGTGCTGACCGTCACCGTCGCCGAGACGCTGCGCGACCGCCGCCAGCGCGCGCGCGAGATCCTGCTGCTGAGCATTCCGGCACAGGCGCTGCTGATCGCTTCCGTGTTCGTGCTGGTGTGGTTCGGCGTGCGCATCGGCCTGCGCCAGATCGATCCGCTGACGGCGCGATTGGCCGCACGCGAGCACGACCTGGCGCCGATCGGCGATGCGGATGTGCCGGTGGAGATTCTGCCGCTGACGCGCACCATCGACGGCCTGTTCGCGCGCCTGCGCGGGATGCTGGCCTTGCAGGAGCGTTTTATCGCCGACGCGGCGCATCAGCTGCGCACGCCGCTGGCGGGACTGCGGGTGCACGTCGAACGCGCGCAGGCCGATCCTTCGCGGGAAACTGTCAACGATGCGCTGGACCATATCCTGCGCCTGACCCAGCGCGCCACGCGCACCTCCGGACAGCTGCTTGCGCTGACCCGCGCGCAGTCGCCCGATCATGCCGGCGACCCGAACGCCCTGCTCGACCTCAGCCGCCTGATCCCGGAGCTGCTGGCGCTGCGCGTGCACGAAGCGCTCGCCGTCGGCGTGGACCTGGGTTACGACGGTCCGCCCGGACCGGTATGGATCGACGGCGACCGCATCACCCTGCAGGAGCTGCTGGACAACCTGCTCGACAACGCGCTGCGCTACGCCGGCCGCAACAGCATGGTGACGGTGGGCGTGGCCGACGACGAAGACAGCGCCTGCCTCAGCGTGGAAGACAACGGCCCTGGCGTACCGCCGGCTTTCCTTGCGCGCCTGGGCGAGCGCTTCTTCCGCGTGCCGGGCAGCAACGAGGAAGGCACCGGCTTAGGGCTGGCGATCGTGCAGCGCATCGCCGAACGCCATCACGCGCAGGTGCGCTATCGCGCCGGCAGCGAACGCGGCCTGCGGGTGGAGGTGCGCTTTCCGCATGCGCGCACGGCCAGGAAGGACGGCGACGCCTGAGGCGGCGCCGTCCCCGCTGCGCCGGTCCTCACCAGACCATCGCCGCGCCCATGCCGACACCCACATCGCCTTGCGTATTGCCGCTGAGACTGCCCTTCACCATCCAGCGCCCGCCCGGCGTCACCGTGGAAAGACTGACGGCGACGGCCGACTGGCCCTTGAAGCTGCCGATGCCCGCACCGAGCGCACTCTGGTTGGGCGCGTAGGCCTGCGGCACGTTCGTCATGGCCATCGCTGCGGCCGTGCCTGCGTTGGCCGATCGGCTGGCCTGACGGAAGCGGTCGCGCACCCAGTGCTGCACTTCATGCACCGCGTCCTGCAGCTGGCCCCAGTTGGCCGCGTCGGTGCGTGATACGCCCGGCGCCACGTTGGTGATCTGCCGCTCGTTGCCTGCCGAGCCCACCGATACGCTGTGGTCGCGCTCGGCCACCGAGCCGGCACCCAGCGCCACGGACTGATCGCCGCTGGCCGTGCTGTGGGAGCCCAGCGCCGTACTCGCCGTTCCGCTTGCGGTCGCTCCCGTGCCGACCGCGGTACTGTCGCTGCCGTTAACGACGGCGCCGTCACCGATCGCGGTGCCGGGGGAAACGGCAGGCGTGATGGTGCCGCCGCCGGGTACCGGGTCCTTGGCAAGTTCCGGCTGCAGCGAACCCACATGCACGTTGAGCGTATCGATCCGGCCGTTCAGCACGCCGAGCTGGTTCGTCACGTCCAGGCGCAGGTCGTAGAGCTGGCCGCCGTTCACCGCCTCCATGCTGCCCACCGCCACCGCGCCATTGGCCAGATTGCGGATCACCGTGCCCTGGCTGCCGCCCAGCGTCGCGCTGCCCAGCGCCAGGTTGTCGTACATCAGCGCCGCCAGCGCCTTGCCGTTCGGATCGACCAGACCCACCGCCTTCAACTGGGCGATGGTCACCGCATCGTTATCCAGCCTGCCGTCGGCAAGGCCACTGAGCACGCGGCTGCCTTCGGTACCGGACACATCGATGCTGGTACCGCCGCTGCCCGCGCCCACGGTGATCGCGTTGGTGGCGGCATGCTGCCGCACCAGTCCGGTCAGGCCGTTGCTGATCTGGTTCTGCAGCAAGCTGATGTTGCTGGTGTTGAACTCGACATGCTGGTTGGTGGCATACAGCTGCGCGCCGGTCACGGCATCCGAGCTGGTGTTCGACAACGCACCTTCGCTCAGCCCGGTGAGCCGGCGCGTCAGCGTGGTGCCGCCGCCCCTGCCGGACACATCGACCGCATCGCCGCCGAGCATGCTGCCGATACCGATCGTGCCGCTGCCCGCATCCTGGCCGATCAAACCCTCCAACACGGTGATGCTGCCCCGATTGGTGGTGATGGCTCCATCCAGGCTGACCAGCGCTGCACCTACCGTGGTCTGCGCGCCGCCGTTGGCCAGCGCGAAGCTCGGCGCGCTTACGGCGCCGGTGACGGCATCGATCTGCGCCCCGCCGCCAAGCGCACCGACCAGGGGCAGCAGCTGCCCGACATTGACGGCATCGCCGCCTGCCGTACCGGCCCGCAGGGTGTGGATCTGGTTGGCCCCCATGTCGAAGGCGCCGCCGATCGAAAGCGGCCCGTTGATGAAGCTGCCCTTGGCATTGATGACCATCGCGCCGACCGCCACGTTCTGCGCCCGCAGCTCGGCGATGCTGCCGACGTTGCAGACCACGCTGGCGATCTGCCCGCCGATGGATTCATTGAACGAACCGCAGCCATTATCGAGATTGTCATTGATATAGAGCATTTCCCGCGCACCGGCCGCCGGCGCGTGGCATGCCAATGCCATGCTTATGGCCAATACGCCGCCGCCGGCGCGAGGAAGATGCCTGCCGCGAATTCCCCAAGATTTATCCCCACGCCTGCGCCGCCCGAATGCGAACGGACTGCGGCCATGCACTGCGTATCCCAAAACGCCGTAAAAGCGATTCATGCCAGATCTCCCGTCTATCAGCCTGCGCGCATCCACACCCGGCAGACCGCAACACCGGCGCCGATACGCTCGTGAAAATCGCGCCCCTCCAGCGCTCTTTCCAGTATGTGGAAGTACGCATGCTAGGCGGGAAGCAGACGGGAGAAAATCAGATGAATACCCGTCAGACAAAAAATCGTATAACTATTAAAAATCAGGTCGCCATCTGACGAACAAAATCACTCGTATAGGATCAGCGGCAATAGAAAAATCACTGCGAATATGTATTCGACGCCACCACAGCTTCGATAAATATAAAAATCGCCAGGCAAGCAACGGGCAACCGAATAGAGCGCCCCACCCCGCCGATAAAAATCGCGCCGACAAAAAAAGGCGGCGCCGTAGCACCGCCTTGCTTGCCAGCTTCCCCTGCATGGGAAATGTCGACAAAAACTTCCTTATCCTCCTGCGCGGACGCGCGCTGCGCGCATCCGCGACAGGCGGCTTACATGGCTTTCTTGGCCTTGGTCAGCAGCTGGTCCAGCAGCTCGATCGCCAGATCGATCTCTTCATGCGTGATGTCCAGCGACGGCGCGAAGGTGATCACGTTCTTGTACCAGCCGCCCACGTCCAGCACGAGGCCGATCTTCTTGCCCTTGTGCTGCAGATCGCCGGCCAGGCCGATGTCGACCATCTTGTCCAGCAGCGCCCTGTTCGGCGTGAAGCCGTCCTCGGTGCAGATCTCCGCGCGCAGCGCCAGGCCCAGGCCGTCGACGTCGCCGATTTCCTTGTGGCGCTTCTGCAGGTCCTTCAGCGCTTCGAGGAAGTGCGCGCCCTTCTTGGCCACGCTGGTCTCGTAGTCCAGCTCGTAGCCCATCTTGATCACTTCGAGGCCGAGCGAGGTGCCGAGCGGATTCGAATTGAAGGTGGAGTGCGTGGAGCCCGGCGGGAAGATCTCCGGATTGATCATCTCCTCGCGCGCCCACAGGCCGGACAGCGGATTCAGGCCGTTGGTCAGCGCCTTGCCGAACACGATGATGTCCGGCGTCACGCCGAAGTGCTCGATCGACCACAGCTTGCCGGTGCGCCAGAAACCCATCTGGATTTCGTCGACCACCATCAGGATGCCGTACTTGTCCAGCACCTTCTTCAGGTCCTTGAAGAAGTTCTTCGGCGGAATGACGTAGCCGCCGGTGCCCTGGATCGGCTCCACGTAGAAGGCGGCGTATTCGGCCTGGTTGACCTTGGGGTCCCACACGCCGTTGTATTCGGTCTCGAACAGGCGCTCGAACTGGCGCACGCAGGCGTCGGAGTATTCCTCCGGCGTCATGCCCTTCGGGCGGCGGAACGGGTACGGGAACGGGATGAACATCGCGCGCTCGCCGAAGTGGCCGAAGCGGCGGCGGTAGCGGTAGCTGGAGGTGATCGACGAAGCGCCCAGCGTACGGCCGTGGTAGCCGCCTTCGAAGGCGAACATCAGGCTCTTGCCGTTCTTGTAGTTGCGCACCAGCTTGAGCGAATCCTCGACCGCCTGCGCGCCGCCCACGTTGAAGTGCACGCGGCCCTTCAGGCCGAACTTCTGCTGCGCGTCGACGGCGATGGTCTTGGCCAGCTCGATGCGGGTCTGGTGCAGGTACTGGCTGGCCACCTGCGGCAGCGTGTCGATCTGCGCCTTCAAGGTGTCGTTGAGGCGCTTATTGCCGTAGCCGAAGTTGACTGCGGAGTACCACATCTGCAGGTCCAGGAACGGCACGCCGGCGGTGTCGTACATCCAGCTGCCCTGGCCGTGGCGGAAGATCTTCGGCGGATCGACGTAATGCACCGTGTCGCCAAAGGAGCTGTACTGCGCCTCGTCGGCCAGCAGCTGCGCGTCGGGAATCACACCGGTGGCGGCGTTGGGGTCGTAAGCGTTCATCGAGAAATCCGGATGGGGAAAGGCGGGGTGTTACGGATGAAAGACGAAACCGCGGGGATCAACCCGCGGCGACGGCCGGCACCGGACGGGCATGCTCGGCGAGCAGGCTGCCGTCGAGCAGGCGCGGCAGCAGTTCCAGCGCGTCTTCGAAACCGGTGATCGGCACATAGGGAATGCCGGCGGCGCGGCAATGCTCGATCAGGCGATGCTTGGCGAACACGAAGTCGACGCGGTCGGCTGCGCAGAAGTCGGAGGCGCCGTCGCCGATCAGCAGGGTCTTGGCGCCGCCGCTGCGGGCCTGGGCCACGCAGGCGCACTTGCAGGTGCCGCTGCGGCAGCCTTCGGCCTGGAACGGCGAGGTGAGCTGCCACTGGCGCGGCGGCTCGGCCGGGGCCAGGTGGTTGGCGGCCAGCGGCAGATCGTCCAGGCCGTAGCGGCCGAGAATCTTATGGATGGCGTAGTCGAGGCCGTCGCTGACCACGCGGATCGGCGCGCCCAGCTCGCGGGTCTTGGCCACGAAGGCCGGAAAGGCGTGGTCGATCCACAGGCCTTCCAGGTGCTTGTCCAGCTGCGCGCGGCTCATATCCAGCAGGTCGACCTGGCCGCTCATGCACTCGCGCGAACCGATGCGGCCCGCGCGCCAGTCCTGCTCCAGCGCTTCCCAGCCGGGACGGCCGAAACGGTCCAGCAGCGAGTCGATCACGTCCTCGACGGAGATGGTGCCGTCGAAGTCGCAGAGGATGTTCCAAGCCGTCACGCGCACACTCCGGGGTTTCACGATGTTCTCACCATAGGCGCCGACCCCTTTCGGCCTCCTTTCCGGATTTGCCCCGCCAAGAGTCTTGCTCCTGAAGGCCAACATAAGAGACCGGGCGTTATCCTCGTCTCTGATGTCATGGCCGTCTGATACCCTGCACGGCTTGGCTCGCCAGCCTCATCCTGGCGCGGTTTCGCAAGCGGCCGCGAGCAGGCAGCCATCCTCCGCCGATGATCGGGAAACACGTGTCCTCAACCGCAATTCCACCGTCGAATGCGCGTACCGGCAAGGCGGGCGGGCGCATTGCGCCCCTGCTGCTGGGCTCGCTTCTCGGTACCGTGCTGGCTGGCTGCGCAGTGGCGCCGGTGCCGGAGCTGAAGCCGCCGCTTCCGGAGACCTGGCGCAATGCGCCGGCCAACGTGGCCCCGCCCTCCGCCGACCTGCGCGGCTGGTGGCAGGCGCTGGGCGATCCGGCGCTGGACGGGCTGATCGACCGCGCGCTGCGCAACAACCTCGACGTGGCCCAGGCCGCCGAGCGCCTGCAGGCTGCCCGCCAGGTCAACGGCCACTCGCGCGACAGCTATCTGCCGAATCTGCACGCGCGCACCAATGACGTGGTCAATCCGGACACCAGCGCCTCCTATTTCATGGTCGGCTTCGACGCCAGCTGGGAATTCCCGCTGTTCGGCGCCTGGCAGAGCACCAAGCGCGTGGCCAACGGCCAGCTCAACGGCGCCCAGGCCGCGCTGCGCGGGGCTCAGGTCTCGCTGGTGGCGGAAGTCACCCGGCGCTGGGTGGAACTGCGTTCCGCGCAGCGGCAGGAAACCCTGCTCGGCGCCATCCACGACGCGCAGCAGGAAAAGCTGCGCCTGCTGCAGACCCGGGTGGATCTGAAGCTGGCGCCGCCGATGGAAGCCGCGCGCGCCCAGGCTGAGCTGGCCCGCGCCGAAGCCGCCCTGGCCGAGCCGCGCCAGGCGATCAACGCCGCCGCCCAGCAGCTCGCCGTGCTGCTGGGCCAGAACGAACCCGACCCCGCCTGGCTGGAACCCGGCGCGCAACCGCGCCTGGGCGCCTGGCAGCTCACCGCCGCGCCGGCCGACCTGCTGCGCGCGCGGCCGGAAATCGCCATGGCCGAGGCCGAAGTGCTGCGCAGCGCCGGCGAGCTGGGCCTGGCGCGCAAGGACATCTATCCGCATATCGGCTTCGGCTCGTCGATCCAGTGGTCGATCAACATCGCCACCAACCATCGCGCGCGCAATCACGAAGGCATCTTTTCCGCCGGTCCGGTGATCGATATCCCGCTGTTCGACTGGGGCCAGCGCATCGCCGCCGCGCACGCCAAGGACCACGAACTCAACGCCGCGCTGTTCGCCTATCGCCAGGCCGTGCTGCAGGGCGTGGCCGAAACCGAAGTGGCGATGGGCGACCTGGAACTGCTGCGCGGCCGCGAGCAGGCGCTGCAGCAGGCCAGCGAGGCTTCGCGCGGCGGCGGCGCCGCCGTGCGCAAGCGCGCGGAGCTCGGCCTGGGCAGCGGACTGGACGTGCAGGACAGCGTGATCGAAGGCCAGCGCACCGAGCTGGAACTGACCAGCGCGATCGCCGCGCGCGACCTCGCCTACGTCTCTCTTTATAAAGCCCTGGGCGGCGCGCCGATGCCGGCGCCGCCGCAGCCCTTGCAGCCGCAGCGGAGCACCGACTGATGGTCGCGCTGGCCCGCAAGACCCTGGTCTACGAATGGCGCCGCTTCCTGCCCGCCATCCTCGCGGTCGGTTTCGCCGGCCTGCTGCAGCTGCTGCAGGCGGCGCTGGTGCTGGGCATCTTCGGCAGCGCCAGCGTGTACATCACCGGTTCTTCCGCCGACCTGTGGGCCGGCTATCCGGGCACGCAGAGCGTGAACCTGGGGCGGCCGATCGATGCGGGCGTGGAAATGCGCCTGCGCATGGACCCGGCGGTGACCCAGGTCGAACCCTTCCACTGGGTCGACGCCGACTGGCGCGGCCCGAGCGATACCGGCGGCGTGTCCGTGTTCGTCTCCGGCATCGATACGCGCGCCGAAGGGATGATGTTCGCGCATGCCCTGCCCGTCGCCTTGCGCGCACGCTTGAACGAGCCCGAAGCGGTGATCGTCGATCGCGCGGACCTGGGCAGCCTCGGCGTGAAGGTGGGCGACAAGGCGGTGATCAACGGCCACCGCGTGCGCGTGGTCGGCGTCAGCAGCGGCCTGCGTGCGCTGGGCGGCGTCAATGTGGTGGCCTCGCTGGCTACCGCCGCCGAGCTGGATACCGATCCGGCCAATGCCCGCCGCATGACCTATTTCGTGGCCAAGGTGAAGGACCCCGATCAGGCCGCCGCCGTCGCAGCGCGCCTGCGCGGCACTACCGCTTTCGGCAGCTATGACGTGTGGACCGCGCGCGACTTCGCGCGCCGCTCGCAGCTGTACTGGATGTTCGACACCGGCGCCGGCGCCGGCGTGCTGTTCCTGGCCGGCATCGTGTTCCTGGTCGGCGCGGTGATCACCAGCCAGACCCTGGTCGCGGCGGTGATCGGCTCGGTGCGCGAATACGCCACGCTCAATGCCTTGGGCGTGGGCGTCGGCGCGCTGCGCAAGGTGGTGATGGAGCAGGCGTTCTGGGTGGGCGCGATCGGCCTGATAGGCAGCGCGGTGCTGGGCGGGATCTTCTTCGCCTTCGCGCGCAGCCGCAGCGTGCCGGTGGCGCTGGACCCGTTCACCACCCTGGCCTGCCTACTGCTGGGCATGGGCCTGGCGATCGTCTCGGGCCTGGCGGCGATGCGCAGCCTGCGCCGCGCCGATCCGGCGAGCCTGCTGAGGTGAGCATGGCCGGCCTGTCTCCTTCCACCGTTTCCCTGCAAGCGCGCGGCGTGACCAAGTCGTTCGAATCCGGCCGCGTGCACAGCACCGTGCTGCACGACCTGACCCTGGACATGCGCTCGGGCGAGCTGACCCTGATCTCCGGCCCGTCCGGCTGCGGCAAGAGCACCTTGCTGGCGATCCTCAGCGGCCTGCAGCGCCCCGACAGCGGCCAGGTCACCGCGCTGGGCCAGGATCTGGGCCAGCTCGATATCCGCGCGCTGGAACGCTTCCGCCTGCTGCATACCGGCTTCGTGTTCCAGGGCTTCAATCTGTTTCCGGCATTGAACGCGGTGGAACAGGTCGAACTGCCGCTGAGCTATCTGGGCCTGGCGCCGCGCGAGGCGCGCCGCCGTGCCATCGCCTCGCTGGAAGAAGTCGGCCTGGGTCCGCGCATGCGGCTGCGGCCGTCGGAGCTCTCCGGCGGCGAGAAGCAGCGCGTGGCGATCGCGCGCGCCCTGGCCAAGGAACCGGAGCTGCTGTTCGCCGACGAGCCCACCAGCGCGCTCGACGCCGCCAACGGCCAGACCATCATCGACATCCTGCATCGCATCGCCCGCGCGCACGGCACCACCGTGCTGTGCGTCAGCCACGATCCGCGCCTGGTCGGCCATGCCGACCGCGTCCTCGCCATGGAGGACGGCCGCATCCTCAGCGACCGCAGCCAGCCTGCACTGCCGGACGCCGTTCCGGGCCTCAAGGAATCCGCCTCATGAGTTCGCGTCTCTTCTCCCCGCTGGCCCTGATCGCCGCGCTCGCGCTGGCGGGCTGCTCGCATGACGACGCCGCCAACAGCAGCAAGCAGGCGCCGGCCGCTTCGCCGTATGCGGCGGTGGCGCGCGGCAAGATCGATATCGAAGGCGGCCTGCTCAAGCTGAGCATGCCGCGCGACGGCGTGGTCGCCGAGATCAAGGTGCACGAAGGCGACCGCGTCAAGAAAGGCCAGCTGCTGGCCATGCTCGATACCGAGCCGTCCAAGCTGGCGGTGACCTCGGCCGAGGCGGAACAGAAGCAGGCCGAAGCGCAGGCCAGCCTGCTGGAATCGCGCATGCAGGCCGCCGACCAGCGCGCCCAGCGCCTGGAAGCCGCGGCCAAGGCCGGCGCCGGCGACGCGCAGAGCGCCGACGATGCGCGCGAAGCCTCGCGCCAGCTGCAAGGCGAGCTGACCAATGCGCGCGCGAACGCCGCGCTAGCCGCGCAGAAACTCGCCGGCGCGCGCTACGAACTGGCCCAGCGCAGCCTGCTGGCGCCGGTGGATGGCGAGATCGTGCAGCGCCTGATCCAGCCCGGCGCCACCGCCTCGCCGCAGGCCGGCGCGGCCTTCGTGCTGCTGCCGGAACAGCCGCGCATCGTGCGCGCGGAACTCAATGAATCCTTCGTGCGCGCGGTCAGCCAAGGCATGCGCGCTGAAGTCGTGGACGACAGCGGCAGTGGCATGCCGAATCTCAGCGCGCATGTGCTGCGCATCGGCACCGTGTTCGGCGCCAGCGCACTGGAAGACGATCCGCTGGTGCGCGCCAATACGCGCACGGTGGAATGCGTGCTGGCCTTCGACCAGCCGCCGCCAGCATCGGCGCGCATCGGCCAGCGCGTGCTGGTGCGCTTCGCCGCGGGCGAGGCGGGAAGCAAGGCGCCGTGAGTGCGCTGACGCGCTGGCTGGCGGCGTCCGCGTGCGCCGCGCTGCTGAGCGTCGCCGCGCCCTGCCGCGCCGATGACGCCGCGAATGGCGTGTCCGCCGATACCGATATGCTCGGCGGCGGCTTTATCCGCCTGCCCGCATGGCAAGGTTCGCGCGCGCATCGCGACCAGCTCGCGCCCTATGTGCAGGCGAAACTCGGCGATCGCATCACGCTGTCCACCGACGATGGCGCGACGCTCGATCTGATCGCGGGGCAGCATCTGCACGGCGGTCTTTATGGCAACTACCAGTGGGGCCGCAGCCACGAGGATCTCGGGCGCCTGGGCGGCAAGGTCACCTCGCTGTCGCCGCGGCTGAATGCCGGCGGCTATGCCGAGTACGACTTCAGCGAAGCGCAGAACGTCGGCGCCAATCTTGCGCACGACACGCAGGGCGCCGGTGCTTATCTCAATCTCTACGCATTCACCGCGCTGCCGCCGATCGGCAGCTACCAGCACGGCCTGCAGCTGCAGTGGCAGTGGATGAACGGGCCGGCGATGCGGCGCTTCTTCGGCTTGTCCGCGGTGGAAGCCGCGGCGCTGGGCGTGGCGTCGTGGAAGCCGGGTGCGGGCAGCCAGCAGGTCGGCATCGAATATGACGGGCTGATTCCGCTGGGCCGCCATCTCGCCACGGTGTTCTCGCTCTCTTACGCGCGCCTGCTCGGCAATGCGGAGGACAGTCCGCTGGTGCGCGGCTTCGGTACCGCGGATCAGTTCGCCGGGTCGATGGCGCTGGTCTACCGCTTCACGCCCTGAGCGCGCTTATTCGCGGTCGTCGCGCGTCCAGATGCCGCCATGCGCTTCGCGCACGGGGAATTTCGCGATGGGTTCGTAGGCCGGCGGGCAGAGCGCCTCGCCCGTACGCAGATCGAAACGCGCGCCATGGCGCGGGCATTCCACTTCGAAGCCATGCACGTCGCCGCCGGCAAGATCGCCGCCGTCGTGCGTGCATAGATCCTGCACGGCATACAGATCGCCCTCGATGTTGTAGATGGCGATCGGTTCCTGCGTCACTTCGTCGTACACGACCTTGAACTCGCCGGGCAGCAGTTCCGCGCGCGTGCCGACGTAGGTCCAGCCGCTGACATCCTCGCTCACGCCGCGCCCCCGCCTAGCGTCTTCACCAGCCATTCGAAGCGCAGGTCGTCGCGGCGCGGGATGCCGAAGCGCTCGTCGCCGTAGGGGAACGGACGGAACTCGCCGGTGCGCTGGTAGCCGCGGCGCTCGTACCAGGCGATCAGTTCCGCGCGCTGTTCGATCACCGTCATGCGCATGGCCAGGCACTGCCAGTGCTCGCGCGCATGGCGCTCGGCTTCGGCCAGCAGGGCCTTGCCGATGCCGCCGTTCTGCAGCAGCGGATTGACCGCGAACATGCCGAAATAACCGACCTCGCCCTGGCGCTCCACATGGCAGCAGGCCAGCAGTTCGCCGTCGCGTTCAGCCAGCAGCACCACGCTGCCGTCCTGGTCGAGCAGCGCGGCCACGCCGTCGACATCGGTGCGGCGGCCGTCGAGCAGATCGGATTCGGTGGTCCAGCCGAGCCGGCCGGAGTCGCCGCGATACGCGGATTCGACCAGGGCGACGATGGCGGGGGCATCGGCCACCTGGGCCGGGCGGAAACTGGGGAGGGAGGTCGTGGGCATGCGCGGAATCATAATGCCGCCCCGCTCCGCCGGCCATGGCCGGCGCGCCGCTCAGTGCGGCGCGGCGACCAGCACCTCGAAGCCTTCGACCGGCTTGCCCTTGCCGCCGCCGGTGGCGGCAGCGAGATAGATCTCGTGCGTGACCGGGTCCAGCGCCATGGTGCGGGCGCTCTTCTGCGTGGGCAGATTGCCGAGCAGGCGGTAATGATCGGCATCGTCCTGCGCCACCACGCTGAGCACGCCGCCGTCGCCGCCCGAGCTGAGCACGCTGTGGCGCGTGGCGTCGTAGATCACCGCATCGGGGCCTTTGCCCACTTCGACTTTCGTCACCTGGTGGCCGTCATGCGCGTCGGTGACGATCATCCAGCCGTTGTCGCAGACGGAGAACAGACGGCCATGCGCCGCGTCCAGCGCGAGGCCGGTGGGTCCATCGCACGGCGCCATCGGCCACACGGCGGTGACCTTGCCCGTTGCCAGGTCCACGCGCGCCAGCGAGTTCTTGTCTTCGAGATTCAGATAGAGCGCGCCATGCCCGTCAGCCACCGCGAATTCCGGCCGGCCCGGCAGCGCGATCGTCGACAACTCCTTGCCGGCCTTCGCATCGATCACGCTGAGATTATTGCTGTGGCCATTCATGGTCAGCAGATGGCCGGACGCGCTGTCGAACAGGATCGCATCCGGGTTCTTGCCGCTGACCGCGATATGCCGGGTGACTTTGAGGGTCTGCGTATCGAACACGGTGACCTCGTCGCCGCGGCCGCTGCTGACGAAGGCCTCATGCGTGGAAGGCGCCAGCGCCACGCCATGCGCATGCTGCATGCCGGCGACTTCGCCGGCGAGCTTGCCGGTGGCGGTGTCCATCACCATCACCCGGTCGTCGCGGGCGATATACAGGCGATGCGCGGTGGCATCGAGACTCAGGTAATCCCATCCGCCCGGACCGCCCAGCGCATGGCGCGCGGCGATGGCATACGGCGCTTCGGACGGCGCGGCCAGCGCGGGCAGGACGGCGGCGGCCAGCAGCAGCGGCAACAGGCGGATGGACGGCTGTTTCATAAGCGGGATACCCATGGGATGGCGGTCGACGCCTCAGCGTAGCGACCGCATCTTATGGTTTCCCTAGTGCGCGGCCGCTCAGGCCAGGTTGTCCGCCGCGAACTCCCAGTGCACCAGCTGCCAGAACGCCTGCAGATAAGCCGGGCGGGCATTGCGGTAGTCGATGTAGTACGCGTGTTCCCACACGTCGGCCACCAGCAGCGGGCGATCCGTGCCGGTCAGCGGCGTGTCGGCGTTCGAGGTGTTGACGATGGCCAGCTTGCCGTCGGGCTTCTGCACCAGCCAGGTCCAGCCGGAGCCGAACTGCGTGGCGCCGGATTTCGCGAACGCTTCCTTGAACGCATCGACCGAACCGAAGTCGCGCACGATCAAGTCCGCCAGCAGACCCTGCGGCGCGCCGCCGCCGCGCGGGCTCATCGAGCTCCAGTAGAAGCTGTGATTCCACGCCTGCGCGGCGTTGTTGAAGATCGCGCCGGAACAGCGGCGCACGATCTCCTCCAGTTCCATGCCTGCGAATTCGCTGCCCGCGATCAGCGTGTTGAGGTTGGTGACGTAGGCGCGGTGATGCTTGCCGTAGTGGTACTCCAGCGTCTGTGCGGAAATATGCGGCGACAGGCCATTGAGGTCGTAGGGCAGCGGCAGCAGTTCGATAGCCATGCTTGGCGTTCCTTGTATTGCGTGGTTGGGGGAGGAAATCAGGAGCGCGCCGGTGCGGCGCGGCGTGCGATCGGCAAGCCCAAAGCCACCAGCAGCGCGAAGCCGCCGAGCAGCCACAGCGCCGCGGCACGTGCGCCGGGCACGCCGCCCGGATCGCTCAGGCCGGCCGCATTGGCAACCCAGCCGGCCACCGCCGCGCCCAGCGACATGGCATAGAGCTGCACCGTCGAGATCGACGAAGAGGCCAGCGCGCCCTCTTCCGCCGGCGCGGCTTCGAGCAGGCGCGTCAGCAGATGCGGCCAGGCCAGGCCGATACCGAGGCCGACGCAGGCGAGGGACACGCACAGCGCGGCGAAACCAGCGCCTTGGCTGAACTGCGCCGGCTGCTGCAGCTGCCACGCCAGCAGCGCCAGCGCTACCGCCATCAGCACAGGCCCGAAGCGGATGCAGCGCGCACCGAAGGCGCCATCGCGCCCCGCGCTCAGCATCGAACCGAAGCTCCAGCCAGCCGCCATCACCGCGGTGAGATAACCCGCTTCGAGCGGCTCGTGGCCGAGGATGGTCTGCAGGAAATACGGCACGAAGATCTCGACCGTGCTGCCGATCACCAGGAAAGCCATCACCAGATACAGCGAACGCAACCGCGACGGCGCATAGGCGCCGGTGGGCAGCAGGCGCACCGTGGCATGGCGATCCGTACGCACGATCAAGGCCGCCAGCGCGAGGCTGACGCCGATGCCCAGGCATTGCAGTGCGCGCGAGCTGGCGAGGCTGGCCATCGATACCGCCAGCACCGACAACGCCAGCAGCGCCAGCCTTCCGCCCGGCACCGCCGCCTGTTCACCGGCCGCATGCCCCGAAGGCAGCCAGCCAAGCACGATCGCAGCCAAGGCCAGCACCGCGGGCAGCAGGCTCCAGAACGCCCAGCGCCATTCGCCCAGCTGCGCGAACACGCCACCGATCGCCGGCCCCGACAAGGTGGCGATGCCCCACATCGCGGATACCAAGCCCATCGCGCGCGACCACAGCGCCGGCTCGAATACCTGGCGGATCAGCACATACGCCAGCGACACCAGCACGCCGCCACCCAGCCCCTGCAAGCTGCGGCCGGCCAGCAGCCACGGCATCGACGGCGCAACGGCACAGGCCACCGCACCGATGGAAAACACCGCCAAGCCGAGCAGATAAGCGCCCTTCCCGCCCAAGCGCCCGGCCAAAGCCGCCGCCAGCGTCGCGCCGATGATCGACGCCACCACGAACAGCGTGGTGTTCCAGGCGTAATACGCCAGGCCGCCGATATCGCGCACGATCGACGGCATGATCGTGGTCACCACATAGATATTGACCGCATGCAGCGCTGTGCCGCCCGCCAGCGCGACCGAACGGATGCCGTTGCGACCTGAAAGAAGATCCGCCCAGGAGGCGGAAGCCGTAGCCGTTGCCATCGATGCCTCGACAATGCGCGCCGCGCGCGCCAATATCCAAGTTATAGCTTGGATATTAGACCCATCTACGCGGATTACACAAGCATGAGCTTGGATAATATGGACCCGACCAGCGAACGCATCCTGCGCCAGCTCAAGACCCACGGCCCGCAAGGCAGCACCGCCCTGGCCGAGGCGCTGGGCGTCAGCACCGAAGCGATCCGCCAGCAGGTGCAGAAGCTGCTCGACGAAACACTGATCGCCGGCGAACAGGAACGCCCCAGCGGCGCCGGCCGCCCACGCCAGCTCTGGTCGCTCACCGCCGAAGGCCACGCACGCTTCCCCGATGCGCATGCGCAACTCGCCGTCGACCTGATCGCATCCGTACGCGCCCTGTTCGGCGAAGCCGGCGTGGACAAACTGGTCGACGCCCGCCGCGACGAAAACCGCCGCCAATACCTCGACACCCTCACCGGCACCCGCACCCTCGCCGACCGCGTCCGCCGCCTCGCCGCCATCCGCGAACGCGAGGGCTATATGGCCCGCGCCGAAAAAGACGGCCGCGACTGGCTGCTGATCGAAGACCACTGCCCGATCTGCGCCGCGGCGCGTACCTGCCAGGGCTTCTGTCGCGCGGAGCTGGAGTTGTTTCAGGAAGTGCTGGGCGAAGAGGTGAGCGTGAAGCGCGAGCAGCATCTGCTGGCGGGAGCGCGCAGGTGCGTGTATCGCATCAGCGCAAAGAAGCTGGTGAAGACACCGGTGAGCCTCGTCGATTGACGCTTTGGGGCGCGGCGAACTCAGCGCCCCACTCCGCCCGCCCCCTCACCCTGCCCTCTCCCCGGAGGGGAGAGAGGTGAAGTGGCGTGGCATGCAGGGTAAAGAACCAAAGCTGGCCTCGGTTCTTGAACGTCCTCTCGGCGACGGCACCTCGAAGGGCGCGCCCCGAAACCGCTCGCTCGCTTCGTGTCGACTCAGGCTAATCCGTTTCCACGGCCGTCCACTGCTCGTTCTAGTCGCGTCGCGAGCCGTTGGCTCTTGGCTCTGAGGCCATTTCTCTTTGGTTACTTTCTCTTTGGGCCAGCAAAGAGAAAGTAACTCGGGCGCCGGCAG
>Ga0207667_10000974_pt1 | contig 36527 bp, 42 predicted proteins | sample KBSCornC52_FD_184301 | JGI IMG/M metagenome (GOLD analysis project Ga0207667, IMG submission 184301) | Corn rhizosphere microbial communities from Kellogg Biological Station, Michigan, USA - KBS Corn C5-2 (SPAdes) (version 2) | ecosystem: Host-associated > Plants > Roots > Rhizosphere > Soil ...
TTTATATTGAGCGTGTATATGTTGTAATATGTCCTTAGTATTTTGTGCCTCGCGCTGATACGCTAATAACTGTTGATGATCTTCCGAATAGGAGACTAATGCGCTGTCCACTTCTTTGAATGCATTTATCACAGTATTTTTATAGTTCAAAATAGCGGATTCATATTGCAGTTTTGAGCGTTTATATTCACTGATTCGTGTTTGAAAATCAAAAATATATTGAGTGGCAGATAAACCATAAGCCCAGTAACTATTTCCTGCCGTCATTAAATGCGATAGAGACGTACTGGCGTAACCATAATTTCCTGTAAGACTGATAGATGGAAGAAAATTTGCAATCGTTTGTTTTTCAAGGTATCCATAAGATAATATTTCTTGAAACGCTGCTAGGATATCAGGCCTATTCGCTATCATTTCCGAGGGTAACCCCGCAGGGATCATGTTGTTCAATTGGGCAGCACTTAAATTCTTGTTCGTATTTAAGTGCTGTATAAAACTTTCGGGGTATTCACCTGCTAATGCCGCTAATGTATATTCTAATATTGATTTTTCTTTTTGAATATTATTAAGTGTGATGAGAATGTTTTCCGCTTGATTTTTTGCCGCATCTAGAGAACTGGCATCAATTAATCCGCTGATAAATTGAGTTTGAGATAAATCCACTAATTGTTTTGCGATAGCATATTGTTGAATATAGATTTGACGATGGGTGTTTAATGTTAATAATTGGAAATAGGTTCCAATAATGGCACTCAAAAGCGTTAATTTAACGGCGTTGCTATTTGCTTCACTCATTGATTTGTTGGCTTTTGCTTGATTGACACTGTTTCTAATTTGGCCCCATACGTCTAATTGATACGATATTGATCCGCTCAGTTGTTGGAGATTAAAAACAGCGTTGCTATTTAATGTTGGATTATTGCGAATTCCCCAAAAAGCGGTATTCGTTGATTTATTGCGAGAAGAATTAAAATCCAAATTAAGAGAGGGATAATATCCAGATTCATTTTGTGTAATATACGTATCTGCAATTTGTATATTTTTTAACGCACTCTGGTATACGTCATTGTTTTTTAATGCAAGCTCAACTAAATAAGTTAACGTAGAGTCATTAAAATTTTCCCACCATTTTGAATTCATTGAGCAATGATGGGGATTTGCGTTGTGTATGGTTTCTTTAAAATGATGAGGTAAAGTTAATTTTGGAACAATAGGTTTTTGATACAATACGCAGTTGGTAAGACAAAAACTAAATACACTATAAAAAAAAATATGAAATAGACGTGTAGTTTTCATATTTTATTTCTCATTAGATTTTGCTTTTAAATATACATCAACTAATTGACCTGGGAAAATATTTATATCGTCAGGTTTTTTAAATTTGAAAATTATGGGTAATACTCTGACATCAATTTTTTGATTGCGCTGATTGGACAGTTCTATATTGGGGATTGTATAAGGTTGTATACTCATAAATTCAAGAGGAATATGCTTGTTGTTCATTCCGCGTATAAATAGTGTTCCTACTAATCTTCCATTTCTAGGTAGTTGCGGTACTAATATTTCATCCACAAATGCTCTGACTTGTAAATATGGTGTGATAACACCCATTTGAATCGGCGGCAGCATGTTTTGTGTATAAACATCATAGCTGCCTTGTGGTGAAGTATAGTCACCCACTGAGCAAGACACCCTGAACACAATTCCATCAGTGGATGATTTGAGAGTGTACTTGTCTAATAGTGCTTTGTCAGAGGCATACGAAGCTTTTGCTAAATTTAAATTTTGTTCAGCTGCTTTAGCGGCGTATTTTGAATCATCCCAGTGAGTTTTGCTGACCGAGCGTTTATCTAATATGTAAGACTGATTAACTTTTTCCCATTGTTTTTTTATGCCTATTAAATTTTCATTAGCATAATTAATTTGTGCAATATCTTTTTCAACAATTTCTTTTTGTACAGAATCATCGATGGATAATAGGGGCATGTTTTTTTTAACAGCTTCTCCATTGTGGATCCATATTTTTGTTACTCTTCCTGAAACTTCGGGAAAAATATTAATATTTGATCCATTGGGTTGGAAGCTTTCTATAATACCTGTAGCATAGACGCCAGCTTCATAAGGATTATAAGAAGAACCTATAGGCGGCAGAGAGGTGGCTTTTTCATTATAAATAATAGCGCTGATAATACCGGCGATAATTCCACAGAGTGCCATGATAAACAATGCTTTGATTTTCATGCGTTTTCTCTATCCGTGAGAGTTGTGTCATCTAACATTTTTCCATCTTCCATGCGAATGATTCTCGTAGCATAGTTATAAATTCTATTATCGTGTGTCACAATAATTATGGCACGTTTTTCATTAAGAATATCAGATTTAACAAATTCTATAATTTTTTTTCCTGTGTCCCCATCGAGCGATGCTGTGGGCTCATCGAAAATTAATAGTTCAGGTTTTGTAATAATCGCTCTTGCGATGGCAACACGTTGTTGTTCGCCAATACTAAGTTTGTATGGCGGTAAATGCGCTCTTTTTGATAAACCGACCACATCCAACATTTTCTGTGCTTCATCTAAAGCGTCTTGCCATTCTCTTTGTTGCAAGATTAACGGAATGGCGACATTTTCTTGGCTGGTTAATTTTGGAAATAAATGAAAATCTTGAAATACAAATCCAATGGAATGTAACCTAAAATCCGTCAGTTCATCATCACTCATTTCCCATATGGTTTTATTTTTCACTATAATTGTTCCCTTGTTAGGTCTTAATATTCCTGAAATGATACTGAGTAGTGTGGTTTTGCCAGAACCAGAGGGCCCGATAATATATAACATCTCTCCATAATTAACATCAAAGCTTACCTCTTTAACAGCAAAAGTGATACTGTCTTTTTCGCCAAACCACTTTGTTACGTTTTTTGCTTGAATAATCACAAATGACTCTTTATCCTCTGAAAATTTCAAATGGATCAATATGAATAACTTTCTTAATGCCAAAATAGCTTGAAAATAAAATGATGAGTATAACCATGATAAATGAAACGACTAGATTTTGTATGGTGATTAAAGATGCATATTCAGGAAGCCTAATTTTTGCAAGCGCAATGAGAATTGAGGCGAGCAAAACACCCAATCCATATCCGATAAAGCCTACCACTGTGGATTGTAAAAATATCATTTTGATAAGTTCACTTTTTTTGGCGCCGATCGCTTTGAGTGCGCCAAATTCTTCTATATTTTCAAGTACAAACGTATAAAATGTTTGACCCGCAATGGACAAGCCTACAATAAAACTAACCAGCGTCATGATAAAAATATTAGTGCCAAAACCAGTTTTATATAAATAATAATTTTTATTTTTTTGAATAAATTCTTTTTGTGTCAGAGCAATATAACCTAATGACTTTACCTGATTTTTTATTGTTGAAATGGCGTTATCATTTTTTGGTTCCACCAAAATATAGGATATGGTAAATCGTGATGTAGGTAAATCTTTTGTTGCGCGTATAAAAGTTGTGTATAAAGTAGGAGTGCCAAATAATCCGCCTACAAGTGCTTTTGCAATTCCAACAACAACACCTCTATTATCATTAACTTCGAAGGTTGTTCCAATAGTTGGATTATTAAATTTCGGAAATTCAGAATCTTTTGTTATGATATAGGCATCATTATTGTAAAGACTGTAAATGTTGCCATTAAGAATGCTTGGTCTGCCATACAATGTCGCATCGTCTAAACCAATAATGTTGACGGATTGATAACGGCCATCATCTAATTTCACTAATCCTGCACCAGAAAACAAAGGCACAGCATATTTTACACCATTAATACTTCTTACAGCATCTAGAATATAATCTGGCATGGGAATATTGTCCATTTGAATATTTACAGAAGGATCCATCACCCACATTTTTGCACCGATGTTGTAAATGGTGGCAGAGGTGCGATACATTAATCCTGAAAAAACTGAAGTCATTTGCATCATGAGAAATACAGCAAATGAAATTCCAATGATAAGAGTAAAAAATTTTCCTTTATCATTTGCTAAAAGTTTTATTGCAACTTGCATTAATCCTTTGTTCATGATCCCTCTTTATTTCGGTGACATTAGCTCAACTGCAGCTATGACAGCGACTCCTTTTTCAAAAAGAGTACAATTTTTTGTTTCGAAAGAGATTTATTGTGTAAGATGAGTTACTTTACAATAATCCTCGCCACTTTCAACTTCCCCACCTGATAGATATTCGAACTATTCTTTGGAATGCTTAATTGTACGTCACTAATTTTTTGTTCATCAATTTTAACACCACCGCCTTGAATAAGGCGTCTTGCATCGCCTGTACTTGTCACAAGCCCTGCATTTTTCAATAAATTCGGTAATAAAATGTGGGCATCTTTTGATTCTAACGTGATATTAATTTCGGGAATATTTGTGGGGAGATGATGTTTTTGAAACCTGTCGAGAAAGTTTTGATGAGCATTTTCTGCAGCAGATTTATCGTGAAAACGTGTGACAATTTCTTTAGCGAATGTAATTTTAATATCTCTTGGGTTTTTTCCTTGAGTCACTTCCTGTTGCCATTTCATAATAGTTTGTTTTGATTCAAAGCTGATTAAATCTAAATATTTCCACATCAGAGAATCAGAGATAGACATAATTTTTCCAAACATGCTATCTGGGTTTTCTGTTATACCAATATAATTTTGCAAAGATTTAGACATTTTTTTTTCACCATCTAATCCTTCTAACAAAGGCAGGGTGATAACAACTTGAGGTGTTTGTTGGTAGTGTTTTTGTAGTTCTCTTCCCACTAATGAATTAAATTTCTGATCAGTGCCTCCAAGTTCAACATCTGCATGCAGAATAACGGAGTCATAACCTTGCAATAAGGGATAGAGAAACTCATGAATAGCGATCGATTGTTGAGAGTGGTATCTTTTATGAAAATCTTCTCTTTCTAGCATTCTTGCGACGGTGTATTTCGCTGCGATGTGAATTAAATCAACGGCAGATTTGTTGGATAACCAGCTTGAATTAAATAATATTTGCGTTTTTTCGGGGTCTAAAATTTTAAATACTTGTTCCTTATAAGTTTTAGCATTTTCGATCACTTCTTCGTGTGTGAGCGGAAGGCGCGTAATATTTTTGCCCGTAGGATCTCCTATCATTCCGGTAAAATCACCAATCAAAAATAACACCTCATGCCCTAAATCTTGAAAGTGTTTTAATTTATTTAATAAAACGGTATGACCTAAATGTAAATCAGGAGCGGTGGGGTCAAAACCCGCTTTTATTCTAAGCTTTTTGCCGGAATCCAGGCGTTGTTGTAGTTCTGATTCAATCAGAATCTCATGGGTACCGCGTTTTATTAATTCCATCGCATCGTGAGGTGTGGTCATTTGTTAGCCATTCAAGTAAAATGTGAAAATGTATTCGGAGCAAAAATTATGGCATTTGTAAGCGACCTTGACAAATTTTTACAAAAACTCGATAAAAAGTTCCCTCAAAAATCAGCTTCACAGCAAAAAGTCATCAGGCAATATCAGCGCATCATTGAATTGCGCGATAAACAACGAACAGAGTTAAAAAATTCGAAGTATGACTTTATTGAAAAATAGCCAAAAGACTGATTTCATTGAGTGCCCCCTAATGTTTCATTAACGCTTCAATCTCATCCGTTGTTTTCGCTAATTTTTCTGTCAAGTTTTCATGCCCAGATTCAGTCACTAAAATATTGTCTTCAATGCGTATTCCAATGTCCCAAAATCGTTTATCAACGGAATCGTCCTTTGCTATATAGATTCCAGGCTCGATCGTTAATACCATACCTGGCTCTAAGTTTCTCCATGCATTATTGGGTTTATAATTACCCACATCGTGTGTATCTAGGCCTAATAAATGTCCAGCGCCATGCATATAGAATTTAAAATACGCTTTTTGTTCGATAAGATCCTGTACGTTTCCTTTTAATAATCCAATATCTACGAGGCCTTGTGTAATCACTTTTACAACGGTTTCTTGTAAATGCGGCCAGGGCGTACCAGGTTTGATTTTTGTGATAGCTTCCAGTTGTGCTTTCAATACAACATCGTAAACTGCTTTTTGTTCAGAGGAAAATTTTCCATTGGCTGGAAAACTGCGAGTGATATCTGATGCATAATTTTGATATTCACAACCAGAATCAATCAATACAATTTCACCCTCTTGGATTTGCTTATTGTTTTCGTTGTAGTGAAGAATACAGCTATTTTCACCTGCGCCTATGATCGGTTGATAAGCTGGCGATAAACTGCCGGATTGTAGAAATGTTTCAAACATGACAGCTTGTAGTTCATATTCATATTTTAATGGAGAGCATGTCTGCATTGCGCGGCTATGCGCTTTAATGGAAATTTCCGCCGCTTTTTTCATTGTTTTAATTTCAGCGGGGCTTTTATGCATTCGCATTTCATGTACGATTGTTTCAGGATTAATGATCGTTTGAGGAACAGCGATACCAGTGCGTACCTTGATACGAAGTGTGTTAATGGCATTATTGATGACTCTATCCCAATGCATTTGCCTGCCGAAGGCAAAATATAAAATTTCTTTATCTTTCAATAATTCCAATAGTTTTTCATTGAATGTCTGGCTATCAAATGCTTTATCTGCATGATAATTTTTTTCAGCGCCTTCTTGACCTGAGCGTCTTCCATTCCAAATTTCCATGGAGGGATCTCTTGGCCTATTAAATAACCAAAATGTATTATCGAATAAAACCGCAATGGATTCGGGTTCGTTATAACCTGTTAAATAATAAAAATCATTATTTTGACGATAAGGGTATGGGTTGTCCCAATTTCTTAAAATTTCGGGTGCGCTGGGAAATAGTGCAATGCTGTTCGGCAGCATTTTTTTCATGAATGCTTGACGGCGTTGTTGATATTCTTTCATTTCAATTAAATTAGTCATATTTGTTTCTCGCTTAAATCTTAAATATTTAAAGTATAATTTTACACTACTCTCTGTCAGTCTGAACAATATTTTTTATTGTAGATGATGTTAATTTATTGTACAGTTAAATGTACAATAAATTTGCGGAGAAATACGATGGATGCTATACCTCGAACACCGCCTAATCTATGAAATTAATAATAATAAATTAATTATTTACCAGTGCAGGTACCATTATTGATTGAACTGTTATGCAAAAAAATATCCGCCAACAAATGCGTGAAACACGCCAATCATTATCTATAAAAGAAATATCCCAGTATTCAGACGATCTTTTCAGGCAATTTTTAGCATTGCGTGAAACATCGGAAAAAATTCGATCATTCAAAAAAATTGGTTTTTATTATGCATTTGATGGTGAAATTGATCCCATTTCTATCATGAAATATTGTTGGAGTGAACAAGAAATTAAATGTTATTTACCTGTCGTTGATAGGGAAAATAGTATACTAAAATTTAAATTATACACATCAAATACCCGTCTTGAAAAAAATAGTTATCAGATATGGGAACCTTCAAATAATGAAAAAAGTGTTTCTATTGATAAATTAGATTTAATTTTTGTGCCATTAACCGCATTTGACAGTGTTGGTCATCGTCTGGGGATGGGCAAAGGTTACTATGATAATACTTTGCGAGGGGTAACCAAAAAGCCTTATTTAATAGGGTTAGGCTATGATTTTCAGTGTGTTGAAAAAATCACCCCTCATTCCGGAGATGTCAAGCTTGACGCTGTGTTTACTGATAAAAAAAGTTTTATTTTTAACTTCAACTGAGATTTTTTAGCTTAAGTACATATACTCTATACTACAATTATGGTGTGGGCGTTATATTTTTGGAGAAAGGCCATGAGTCAAGAAAGAGATGCGACAATGTTGCTAAAGGAATTATTGGAGGTAATAAAAGCCCATCGTGCAGTGGATGCAGAGGTATCTCATGAAGCTTTGAAACAAGCAATAAAAGAATTTATAGAAGACAAGCAACTTTTGTCATTTGATATTATTTTCGAGTCTATAGGTGGCATGGAGCGTACTCTTTCCGCCTTGAGTCTTAACTCATCAGATCAGGTGTTACTAAGCTCTGTGGTTGATCACGCCTTGGTTTTGGGGGCTTTAATTGAAATAAGCGCTACACCGCGTCAAGAATATTTGTTTTCGCCAAATAGCGACGGTAGTGTTTCTCAAAATATTAAAGCGATTGATGCCGAAATGAGTAAAATTATAGAGGATCGTGATGGCCGCACTATTGAACATCAATATTTGGGGGAAGCAAAAGAAATTATACAAGAGTCAATGGATAACAGAACGTTAGCTTTTGTAAAAGTGAACTGCGAGAAGAATAACTATAGTCAAGCTGTAGAATTTTTAAAACAAAATCCGCGTTGTATTTTTAAAACTGCAACTATTGGAAATGAACAAAATACTGTTTTCAATATACTTATTAAAGCAGGCAAGATAGAAGAAGTAAGACAGCTGCTTCCATTAATAACAGGAGCAAACCTTTATCGAGGAGAAGAAAAGCTAGGGGAATCACTGAAATTCATGCTAACAGAATTACCTCCAACTTCAGATAATAATATTGCAATACAAAATTTGCTCAAACAGCATTTAAGGCAGACAGAAGCAGGGGCTAAAATTGTAAAAATGGCTGTTATCAAGGTTGATTATCATAATAAAAATGTTGATGGCTTGAGTAAGATGTTTGAACAGAAAAAAGTAGATGGCACTCAAGTTGAACAATCTCTTATTAATGCTAATTTTAATGCTTTCATGAATGCATTTTCGATGAATACAGAGAAAAATTTTACTCCATTAAATATTTTCATTGATGCTGGAAGAATGGATGATATAAAAAATTTGTTAGCTGTGATGAAATTGGAATATTCGCCGCATCGTCAACAAGAGGTATTAACCAAAATGTTGAGGTATATGCTGCAAAACAAATTGCCACCCGCACGTAACGCAAATGATGATTTGGATACTCAAAATAAACTGACAGGCCAAGAGAGTATTAAAGAGGAGCTTATTAAAGAGCTCATCAAACTCGATGAAGTATCAACATTTAAATTATTGGAAACAATGAAAAATGAGCAAAAATTAGAAACTTTACAACAAGCTTATCAAGATAAAAAATATGATGTCGTATCGACAGCGTTGGCAAGGAATCCTGAGTTGTACTACTCTCTTAAGTCACATGAACTTAAAGAAAATTATGATCATCCATTAAATATCTTTATTAAAAACTACGATTTAAAAGCTGTAAAAACTTTGTTCCAAAATTTATACTCTCATAAGAATTTTAATGAGATACTTTCTAATTCTTTTACGTTTATTACATATGCTAAAATGGATCCTCCACAAACTGAAGCTCAGAAGAAAGCGCTTGGTGAAATGCTGTATTTAATCATCACACAAAACCCTCAATTGACAGAGGATAAAACTAAAAAAAACCAAGTGAACCAATATATCGAAAAGTATTTAAAAAATACAGAGTATGCAGATAAAATTTTGCGAGAAATAAAGCCTAAACAAGTTGAAGAAGTTAAAAAACCTGGATTTTTTGAAAAACTGATGAGTTTTATTTCAGGCGATACCAAATTTGATAATAATGCATCGTTGAAGGAAAGCCCAATGGAGTCAGTTCAAGTACCTTCGCAAGCTCAAACGATTAATGAGTTAGAGGAGAAGTTTAAAAAAGCCCAAGCAGTAGAAAAACCACAAGAGAGGATTAATGCGTTTTTTAATTTATCGAAAGATATATCTCAGGCATCCGATGAAAATACAAATCATTTAAACGCATTCAATACGCAGCTAAATACCTTGCGAGAAAAGCTTATCGAGTCAATTAATACAACATCTAATGAAATAAAAACCAACGTAGAAAAAAATCCAACTATCATTCAAGGAGTTCCTCAGGTTAAGGCAGCTAAAGAGGTTGTAGCGGAAGCAAGAAAAAACAGAGAATCTGAGCTTTCTTCTACGGATAAGCCGCCAATTAATAGGCCAAACCCATGAAGTTATCAGCGGGTCGGCAACTGCTTACCTGATGCGAAAAAACAGGTATTACCAATCACCATCGCTGCTAGAGTCATCAAAGCTGTTATCGTTGTTGTCAAAATCATTTTCTTGAGAGTCCATGTTGTCATTTCCATCTAAAGATAAATCATCGTTGGATACATCAGGAAGATTGTCATTAATGTTATTGACGTCATTGATTTGATTAATATTTTCGGGTGATGCAGCATAGGCTGAATTATTATGTGTAAACAAAGATTCTAGCGCGTTGCCCAACAACATACCGCCAGCAACTCCAGCACCGACTGTCATTGCTTGATGTAGAAAACTTGATCCACTCCCTGCTTGTGCTGCAGGTTGAGTATAAGCTTGTGAATTTTGTGTTGGAATAGAATTTGAATTCATTCTTTGAGTGTTTGTTTGATTTTGTCCGGATGAATTTTGGCCAAATAATTTTTCTTTCAAGTCATCTAAAAATCCTTTGGGTGCATTTTGTGTGTTTTGTTTTTCTTGTGCGGTTTTTAATTGTTCTTTTAATTGATCTATCGCCATATTTTGAATTAAGACTACTTGTACTAATTTGTAAATAGCATCAGGTTGATTAGATATATTTTGTGAAATACATTGATCGGCATCGTTATCTTTTGTGGAAGGCAAAGATTTGAGTTGTTCGCCTAAATCTGTTATTAATTTCTGTTCGGTAGTGTTCATAACGATGTTTCCTCATTAGCTAAAAGATTATTTTATCATATTTATATTTATCACTCATCTTACGCAGCAAAATTCAGCAAGCGAGAAGAAAGGAGTGTTGAATGCGGGTTCGTTTTTGCTATTTCGACTGACCTCGTATTTACATTTTCTGTGTAAGGTGAATTATTTAACTAAATTTATTATTGTCATCATCTTGTCATAAACAATTGATACTGTACTTGCATGAAAGAAAACGCAAGTACACCAATTCCTGTTGATTTTCTTAAGAAGCTAGCTTCAGACCCCTGTATTTGTGCAATGTTAATTGCACTGATACTGGGGTTGGTCGTTTTTTTTCCTCTTTCGATTATCTATTTTATTCACACCCTGGATTTTTCAATTTTTCTTTCTCTATTCAAAGCCTTTGCATTAATCGCAGGATTTGTTTCCGGCTCAGATTACATTGGTAAATCATTTGGATTAGTCAAAGTAATTTTTTTAAAATACGTATTAAAAAAACCAACAAATATTGAAAAAATCTGCGATGGCGAAAATATTGGTGCAACTGTTGGGGTTGTCATAGGCGCAGTGTTGTGTCCTTTATCCTTTTTGGTTTTTCATGAAATGGTTGAATACAATACCGTTGAAGGAATGGTCTTGTTTGTATTTAGTTACTTTAGTGCTTATGGTGGTTTAAGTAACAGAATTGGAAGAGGGGTTATCGATAGAGAATTACAAAAAATTCTTCACAAAAAAGTGCCCATTAATTATGCCTATGGTATTCGAAGCGGTCTTATTTGCAGTGTGATATTAATCTTAGCATTATTGACTATAGCACTGTTATTACACCTGGCAGGAGGGCCGGTTGGCTCGTTATTGTTGGTGTGTGTACTCACCATAGGATTTTGTGTATCTGCTTCAGGGTATATTGGCAGAGCATTTGATTGGTTTTTTGGTGAGGAAACATGTTTAATTGATCTTTTTACGGATATAGAAAAACGAAAAAATGCACTGAACGTTGATGGTTTTTGTTCAAGATTTCAATGGAAAAAGTTGGGCACCTGTATTGGTTTTGTGTTTGGAATCACGCTTGGAATATTACTTGTGTGTTTTGGGTTATCGTTATGTCCTCCTGCGCTTGCAATCGGCGTCCCATTTCTTATTAAAGGCGCATTGACCTTAGCGGCAAGTACAGCATTATGTATGGGTTTTGGAACAAGAGTAGGAGCCATCGTGGATTTTTTTGTAGATTTTTTTAAATCAATTAACCCAATGGAAGAAAAACTTGAAGAAAATAAAATTGCCGATAACTCATGCGAACCACCTGTTTTTGAGGATACCGAAAAACAAAAACCCGCCTACCAAGCTATTTTTTCAAAAATTGAAGAAAAATCAGAACAAATAGATAATTCTGAGTTACCGCGTGTACTGCCTTGCGCTGATGTCATGCATCCTGCTGTGAAGGATTGTGAGCTATTTACACCTAAGATTATAGAAACAAAGTCAACTTTAAAATTGAAAAAAACTGGTTATAAATTTGCAGAGATGTATAATTTATCAGGAAAATTTGGTGAAAAATCTACTGTTGCAAATAGTCATCGAGGAAATGAATTACCATGTCTCATGCCGCTAAATCTAAATCTCTCAAAGTGCTAGTTATTGAGGATGAAATGGCTATCCGAGAAATGCTTTGTTATGTATTAAAATCCGCTCATTTTGAAATCTTGGAGTCAGGAAACACACAAGAATCAAACTTGATTTTGGAAAAAGTCATTCCAGATATTATATTGTTAGACTGGATGTTACCGGGTGGAAGTGGAGTCAGTTATATCAAAACATTGAAAAGCAACATACGCACACAAAACATTCCTATTGTTATGTTAACAGCAAGAGCTGAGGAGCATAATAAAATTACAGGATTGGAGTCAGGCGCGGATGATTATATTACCAAACCTTTTTCACCTAAAGAATTAATTGCTAGAATTAAAAGCGTGTTGAGAAGAGGCGGTAATGTGATCAATAACATTTATTATGCTGGAAATTTCACCGTAAATAGTAATACACAGGAAATTTTTATCAATCATAATAAAATAAAATTGACAGGCATAGAATATAAGTTAATGGTTTTTTTTATAACGCATCCTAAAAAATTATATACGCGTGAACAAATTTTGAACCAGGTATGGCAAAATTCGCAAACTATTACCGACAGAACAATTGATGCGAACGTCAAGCGATTAAGGACTAAACTTAAATTTTTTGGTGCGGAAAAAAGCATAAAAACTCAACGTGGAAGCGGGTATCAATTTGTTATTCAGGGAGAATAACGTTGAATACTCAAAAAAAATTGGCTAAAAAAACGAACATGCAAAAAACAATAGATTCTCTACCCAAGCCCGTATTACATCATATTCAACACTTGGAAAGAATGAGGCGAGACTTTGTTGCCAATGTGTCTCATGAGTTACGCACACCATTGAGGTGATTCATGGATACTTGGAAATGTTAATTGCAACACAATACGATTCAAATTTAAAAAAAATATTCAATCAATTATTTGCTCAAACTACGCGCATGCAAAATCTAATTGCTGATTTATTATTATTATCATCTTTGGAAAGTGATGAATTGCAAACGGCTGCAAATTTGGATAACTGTGTGAATGTATATAAACTCTTGAAAGTTATTCTCTTAGAGGCAAAAGCGCTCAGTAAAAATACACATAAATTTATATTTCACGTTGATAAGAGTGTTTCCATCAATGGTAATGAAAACGAATTAAGAATGTTATTTTCTAATATTATTTTTAATGCAGTAAAATATACCCCGCAAGGGGGGAGTATTCAAATATTATGGAAAAAACAAGGCAGGAAGGCTATTTTTGAAGTGGCCGATTCAGGAATTGGTATCGAAAAAGAACATCTTCCAAGATTAACCGAACGGTTTTACCGAGTAGATAAAGCACGATCTCGCCAAAGTGGTGGAACGGGATTGGGGTTGGCAATTGTGAAGCATATTTTAATTCGTCATCAGGGAGAACTGAAAATCCAAAGTGAACCGAATAAGGGAAGTAAATTTAAGTGTATTTTTAATTTAAGGGAAAGTTGAAGATGCAGAATATCTCTCAGTGGCCGATTTTTTTATTATTGATTTTAGCTGTGTTGTTTTTAGACCTGGGTGTTCTTAATCGCAAGGATAAAGAGATAACGATTAAAAGAAGTTTATTATTAAGTGGATTTTATGTATGCCTTGCGTTGATGTTTGGTTTATGGATATATCACACATTAGGTTTCCAGAAAATGAGCGAATACTACACTGGTTATCTTGTAGAGGAAAGTTTATCTTTAGACAATTTATTTGTCATTTCTTTGATTTTTAGCTATTTCCATATTCCACGACAATATCAACATCGCGTATTATTTTGGGGAATTTTAGGCGTCATTGTTTTGCGGGCCATCATGATTGGGTTGGGTGCTGCATTGGTTTCTCAATTCGAATGGGTTTTGTATATTTTTGGATTTGCTTTAATAATTATGGGAATAAAGATGTGGTTTATTCAACAGAAAAGTCCAACGGCGATACCTCAAAATTTTATTCTCAAGTTGTTGCGCAGATCTTTTAGAATATCGCACGAAATTCACGGGCATCATTTTTTGATAAAAGCCCCTGATCCTCACAATCCTATGAAAAAAGTTACTTTTATGACGCCTCTTTTGGTGGTTTTAATATTAATTGAAACAGCGGATATTATTTTTGCTGTCGATAGTATCCCAGCAATTTTTCTTATTACAACGGATCCTTACATTGTTTATACGAGTAATATATTTGCAATCTTAGGGTTAAGATCTTTATACTTTACTTTAGATATCATATTGGGCAAATTTATTTATTTGCAGCATGCATTAGGGTTGGTTTTAATATTCATCGGTTCTAAGATATTTATCGCTCATCTATTAGGCTGGGACAAATTCCCGCCGGTATTATCGTTAGGAATTACTGCAGGATTGATCGCGGGCGGAATAGTTTTATCGCTTTGGAGAACAAAACATGGTTACTCGAAAACACACTAATGAAACCACATGGCTTGAACACCCATTATTGGAAAAAGCACGAAACTTAAGCGCTACGGATTGTCTCGTCGAAGGCATCGGTATCGCAACAATCTTGCATGAAATTGGTTTGGATAATGAAGGTCTTGCGAGTGCAATCATCTATCCCTCATTAAAAGCACAAGAAATTCACCTTGATTCTGTACAAGATGTTTTAGGCGAAAATAGTTCAAAACTATTAAAAGATGTATTACAAATGGGTGCATTGGGTAAATTACAACACCTTGAAGATCGCAAATCTCATCAATTAGAAAATTTAAGAAAAATGTTACTTGCGATGGTCGCTGATGTTCGGGCAGTCTTAGTCATTTTGGCTGAACGGCTTTGGCTAATGAGAAAAAAACCATCCATTATTTTTTCACAGGAAACATTAGACGTATATGCGCCCTTAGCAAATCGGCTGGGTGTTGGCCAATTGAAATGGGAATTAGAAGATCTTTGTTTGCGATATTTGAAGCCTGATGAATATAAAAAAATTGCCGCGTGGCTTGCTTCAAAAAGAGAAGAAAGAGAAAACTATATTCAAAAAGTGATCAAAGAACTTAATGTCGTTCTTAATTCTGCCAACATCCATCATTTTGAAGTGACGGGAAGAGTTAAACACATATATAGTATTTATAAAAAGATGCTGAAAAAGAAAGGAAATTTAGATGATATATATGATATTAGTGCTGTAAGAATTTTGGTCGAAACCATTACAGATTGTTATACAGCTTTAGGTATTGTCCAAGAAAAATGGGAACAAATTTCCAAAGAGTTTGATGATTATATCGCTAATCCAAAACCCAATGGTTATCGTTCGATACACACCGCATTGATAGGGCCCGATAAAAAAATAGTTGAAGTGCAAATACGAACAAAGCAAATGCATCAAGAATCCGAACTTGGAGTTGCAGCGCATTGGAAATATAAAGAGGGTGCAGCATCGAAACAATCAGATTATGAATCTAAGATTGCTTGGCTGCGAGAAATTATGGCATGGCAGCGTGAAATTACAAAGAACAGTCATGCAGAAGAGCCTTCTGAAAAAAAAATATCTCAAAAAGATTTGTTTGCTGACAGGGTTTATGTTTTTACACCCACAGGAGACATTATAGATTTACCTCAGGGATCAACACCGCTTGATTTTGCTTATCACATTCATAGTGAAGTAGGCCACCGATGCAAAGGTGCAAAAATTAGCGGAAGTATTGTCCCGTTAACGTATCATTTACAAACAGGTGAGCAAGTTGAAATTCTTACAGCAAAACTTGCAAAACCCAGTCGAGATTGGATGAATCCTAATACGGGATACCTAAAAACAGCGCGCGCTCGCAATAAAGTTCAGCATTGGTTTAAAGTACAAGAAGAACAATCGCAGGAAGAAATTATTATTCCTAAAGAAAAATTACCCGTCGATGTTATTCCAACAGAGTTACCCATTTTAAAAAAAGCTTCTTTAAAAAAATCTGTACAAGATATTCAAATCTTGGGAGTAGGTCACTTATTAACTCAAATGGCAGGATGTTGTAGACCATTACCCGGCGAGGATATTATCGGATATATTACACAAGGAAAAGGTGTGAGTATTCATAAAAAAAATTGTAAGAATATTACACACATCAACCCAACGGGAAAAATTCGATTAATTGAAGTGGCTTGGGGAGAAACAACATCAAATGTTTATCCAGTGGATATTCAAATAATCGCTTATGATCGACATGGATTATTGAGAGATATTACGGCATTTTTTGCCACTGAAAAAATTAATATGTTAGGCATACAAACGTTTACAGATAAAAATTCTCAAGAGGCGCACATTAAAACAACTATTGAAATTTTAAGTTTGGATAAATTACAAAAAATTATCGCTCATCTTAAACAAATTCCAAATGTGTTAAATGTCTTTCGAACGTAAGTCATTTTGTTTAAGAGAATTACTGGAAAGGATAAAAGGCCTGGCATCATTTTGGGAGGGCTCCCAATAATGATGCCAGGCCTCTTTTACCTCATGTAAAGTTGATCGTATTCAGGCGCTCTTAAACAAAACGTTAGTTTTTTGGTTGCAGTGCGTAACATGAGTGAGTTATAAAAATTCAAGATATTATTTTTCAATTTTCAAGAGGACGTTTTTATGGGTATCAAAAATAAAATATTAATACTTGCAATTGTGGTGAGTGTGTTGAGTGTCATTTCAATATCATCGTTCGCCGATGATTTTTCAGATTCAGCTTTGGCAGCAAATGGTAATGCTCAGCATTATACGGTGTTACCTATCACTTTCAAGGGCGGGTTTCCGATTGTTAACGTTAAAATTAATAACAATCCTATTTCAGTTTTGTTTGATTTAGGCGCAGCTAATATTGGATTGTCTTTAAGCAAAAAAATCATTGAGCAAAATGGCCTTTCATTACGCTATACAGGCACAGAAAAAAAACTACATGATTCTCAAGGTAGAAGCGCAGTTGTTAAAGAGTTTGTCATTCCCAAAATCCAGCTAGGCAATTTTATATTGACAAATATTAATGGCAGCGAATATCATCCTTTTCCGTGGGGAGCACCCGGCCCTCCTCCAGAAGAAGTAACACACGGTGTTATTGGATTGGGTTTGATTTCACATTTCAATGTTATTATTGATTATCAGCATGAAAAATTAATTTTAATTAAAAACGATCATTGTCCTGATGAATATTCTTTGCGCGCTTGGAAGCAAATTCATTTTATATTTAATAAAAATATTTTTACACCTGTTCGATTGAACGATAAAAAAAATAATCGATTAATTTTATTATGGGATACAGGCGCGCCATTTAATTTTATTAAATCTGGAATTTTAAACCAATCAGGAATAGTAGACCTAATTATAGACGACCAAAGTTTAAATCATGTCATGTTTACTATTCAGAGCATGGAAGGCTTACCCGCAGATGGTGTGGTGGGAGCCCCATTTTTTAGAGATCATATTGTTTATATAGATTTTGATAAAAAAATATTGGGGATTAAAGACGATATGGTGAGTTAATTATTTTTCACAAACTTATTCGAAACTAAATACTTCTCAAAACTTTCCATAGAGCTTTGGCTGGGGAATCGTAGTAACAAATAGGATTGATCTTGCTTGTTTTCGAGATGATAGGAGTATCGTGCAAGTTGTGCTTCGTACCAATCATAGTCGTATTTTTTTTCAATCCAACTTTTAAATTTGTTAATAAGACTATGTAACGATGCATAAGGTTGTACGCTGTTAATTTCAAAACATTTAGCATTAAGATAAGTGCTAGGAGTAATTTGAATGACAATAAGATATCCCATTAACTTATCATACCGCGCACGTTTGTATGGATTAACGAGGGTTGCATACGCACGGGCGCACGTTTCAAAGATGTCAGGATCAGGAGGATCATTGATAATGGCATCAAATGCTTGTTGAATCTCTTTGATTCGAGCCGTTTTTGGCAAATTTAAAACAGTATAATAATCTATAAATTCCATAGTTACTTTTCCTGTGAATTTTTTATTAGCATAATTTGACCGATTTCTTTAACGCTGTAATTTTGATTTTGAGCGGGTAAATTGGTTATATCCTCTTTTAACATACTTGTTGCAGATTGTGAAGGTGAGGATGTTTTGTTGGTGTGTATGTGAAAATAACTTGAATCCCAAATGTGGTAATACGAAATATTGCCAATCCATAAAGGAACCGCAGAATCGGAAAAACGCGCCATGCTGTCCCAGAGGATCAAAATCAATAAACTACTATTTGTAGTACCATTTAATGATTTTGTCATGATAAGTGCAGGGTGTTTGTTTAAATAGAGAGGTGGAACGACAGGAAGTTTCGGACTTTTTGTTGTAGTATTCATTCTGTTGATAAGAGTTGCAAAGGTTGTATTGGGTGAAAGCTGCCATCCTGTAGCACGTAAATGTTTTTCAATAACTGATAAATTGCCTGCCCATTCTATATTTAATAATTGAGTGGGTTTTCCAAGGCGGTTGAGCCGATAGTGAGAACCACCCAAGCCCTTTTGATTCCACCAATCATTTACGCTTAATATTTTGGAAGGTGTGAAAGCAGTATAGTCGTAACTGGATTTTTTATAGTTTACTTCAACAAATATAAAACCTGAAATTACCCATGCAATCATATAAGTGATCACAAGAACTGATGGATTAAGTCTGGGAGTTGTTTTTCTTCTATAACTTAAAGTCACGAACATAATGATGGATAGGGCAAGCAAAAGTCCACCAATGACATCGGTTAGCCAATGTGCGCCTAAATATAACCGTGAGAATCCAACCATGATAACAAGGAAACCTGCGATAATATAGATTAATTCCCGATAAGCATGGCGTGTTTCACGCGCTAATAATATAGCCATAAATCCACAAAATACGGCAGTAAATGTTGTATGGCCGCTAGGAAATGAATATCCCTCCGGAGTGATGAGTAATCCCCATGGACGCAGAGAATGAATCATATGTTTAATAACTTCTATGCCGCCCGCGCACAATATACCTAACATTAGCCAGTGCATTGCTGTACGATAAGCTCGAAGAATTAAAAATACAAAAAACATAACGCCAAAAACACAAAGATGAACTGTCGTATCAGAGGCGAGTGTAATAATCAAGAAAATATTATAGGCCAATGGATGATAGATACTTCTCATGAAATACCATATGGGTGTATTCCAGTTGGTCAAAATTCCATGAGTAAAAACATTTAGACTGATGTAACAAAACAATCCCACAATTAAAATTAAATACAAGCTCAATGTTAATTGAGCATGGCTTTCAGGATGTAAAGGATCTTGTAAGGCAATATGGAGTGGACGTAAAAAGGGTTTATGTTTGATAGCAGCCCAAATTTTGTCTAAAAGACGATGAAAAGCAGAAAAACTCGATTGAATAAATCGTTTAATGAGCCAAGAAATGCACCAAATTCCAAGTAAAATGAGAATGACATACAACATGAAATGAAATGCAATATCAGGTGCAAGTTCCGTAGAAGCTGCACCTAACAAAATACCAGGAAGAGCATAAATGGGTGCCCAAATAATTGCTGATAAACTATCAGCAAGAAAAAAGCGAAGTGGCGACATATTTAACATCCCTGCGATAACGGGCAGCATGGGGCGGATGGGGCCAATAAATCTTCCCACAAATATACCTTTTCCTCCGTGGCGATAAAAAAAGTTTTCGCCTTTTTGCAGCAATCGAGGATAAAATTTAAAAGGCCATAAATCTCGCAAGTGCTCTCTATAATGATGGCCAATCGCAAAACTGACGACATCACCCAGCAAAGCACCAAACATGGCGGAAATAAAAACCATTTTCGCAGACACTACATTAGTGCCGATCAATGCCCCAATAGCCGTCATCAGAACGGCCCCGGGAACGACTAAACCCACAAGCACCAGGCATTCTAAAAAGGCAATTAAAAAAACGGCCGCACATACCCAGTTTGGATGCTGGTGAAGCCAAGTGAGCCATGGTTTGAGTTGATCAATAATTTCGTTAATCATTAATTGCGGTGTCCTGTTTTTGCGCCCTAAACATTTTCGAAAGAGTGATATTCTACTTTGTATGACTTCTTTTGAGAACTTAAAATGAAGAAGTGATGTTCATTCTGCATTCAATCTTGTCTCTCTAAGGTTGTATACGCCTGATTTAATGGTTTTCGCTAAATCGACTGATTTCGTATTTAGTAGTTCTGCGTAAGTTAAGGTAATGAATTAATAGCTTTGTGTGAGTATAATGGCACATTTAGAAGAGACGAGCCAAACCAAACGAGATGACGAATATGATGAATTTTCCAAAAGGCCGTGATACTGAAGCTTGGTTTAAAACCGCATTTGAACAAACTCCGCCGCCCCCGTACTGCTCTGTTGATTTGCGCTTTAGCGGGTATAAACTTGCGCCAGTCGATACAAATTTATTTCCCGCAGGTTTTAATAATTTACACACTGACAATATTCATCATGCAATAGAATCTGCAAAATCACTTGCAGAAAGTTATGTTACCCATTGCAAGCGAATTATGATAGTTCCTGAAAATCATACTCGAAATATTTTCTATTTTGAAAGCTTGGCGGTTTTGCAAACCATATTTTTGGAAGCTGGATTCGAGGTAAGAATTGGATCTTTATTGCCCGAAATTTATCAACCCTATTCAGTATCACTGCCTTCTGGAAAAAAAATTATATTGGAACCTATTATCAGAGAAAAAGATTATATTAAGTGTGATAATTTTATTCCATGCATGATTTTGCTGAATCATGATCTTTCAGAGGGTGTTCCAGAAATCTTAAAAAACATTTCACAAAAAGTTGCACCACCTTTAGAATTGGGCTGGTGGTCGCGTAAAAAATCTGAACATTTCCAATATTACCAAGAAGCTGCAAATGATTTTGCATCCGCATTTCAGTTAGATCCTTGGTTCATTAACGCATATTTTGATGTCTGTCAAAATGTTGACTTTGAAATGGGCGCCAATCAAGCAGATTTAATTCAAAAAGTAGATTCACTGTTGGAAAAAATAAAAGTAAAATATCAAGAATATAAAATATCTGCTGATCCTTATGTGGTCATCAAAGCCGATTCCGGCACATACGGCATGGGAATTTTGACCGTCAAAAACAGTGATGAAATCATTAATATGAATCATAAAGAACGCGCCAAAATGTTATCAACAAAAGGAAATCAAAAAATTCATCAAGTGATGATTCAAGAAGGCGTATATACAATAGATACAGTGAAAAAAAATCAACAATCTATTATTGCAGAGCCTGTTGTTTATATGTTGGAAAGACATGTCATCGGTGGATTTTATAGAATACATCCTCAAAGAAAAGAAGATGAAAATTTAAATGCGCCTGGCATGGAGTTTAAACCTATTGATATATTAACGTGTGAACATTTTGAAAAATATCAAATCATCGGACGACTGGCGTTATTGGCCGCTGCTCGAGAATTAAGAGGAGTTCATCGATGAAGATCGCATTTCTTATGGACAGTGTAGATAAAATCCATCCTGACAAAGATACTAGTATCGTATTAATTGAAGAAGCTCTACTGAGAGGCCAGGAAATTTATTATTTTGAACAAAAAGATCTTTTTCTCAAAAACGATCAAGTTTTTGCAAATGTTAAAAAACTAAACAAGTGGTTTAATGTCCAAGATGAAAAAACAATGAATTTAGCAGACATTGAGATCATTTTTATGAGAAAAGATCCGCCTGTAGATGCTGAATATATCTACTCTACAATGTTATTGGAATTGGCTGAAAAGCAAGGCGTAAAAGTGATAAATTCACCTCAAGGATTAAGAGATGTCAATGAAAAGTTATTTATCAGTTGGTTTCCAATGTGTTGTGCTCCAACATTGGTGAGCCAACAGAAAAGTCAACTGAAATCATTTTTAAAACAACATAAAGATATTATTTTAAAACCTTTAGATGGAATGGGCGGGCAAGGCATTTTTCGAGTCACGGAAAATGATCACAATACACATGTGATTATTGAGTTTGTGACTCGAAATTATACAAGATGGGCAATGGCGCAAAAATATATTCCTGAGGTGAAATTCGGCGACAAAAGAATCGTGATGATGCATGGGGAGCCTCTTCCTTATGCTATCAGCAGGTTCGCAAAACCAGGTGAAACAAGAGCAAATCTTGCAGCGGGAGGAAGTTTTAAGCCTGCAGAGTTATCTGAACGAGATAAATGGATTTGCAGCCAAGTATCGCCCATTTTAAAGCAAAAAGGGTTATCATTTGTAGGATTGGACATCATCGGCGATTATTTAACGGAAATTAATGTCACGAGCCCAACGTGTTTAAGAGAAATTAATAATGCTTTTAACATTAATTCAGCGGCTTATTTTTTTGATGGATTATAAATATGACTTCACCTAAAGATGCAAGTTTCAAAGAGAACAGTGATTATATGCAATCACTTGTGGATGTAATGAAAAAAAAATTGGATAAAATTATTTTGGGCGGTCATGAAAAAGCGCGTGAAAAACATGTATCCAAAAACAAATTATTAGTACGAGAAAGAATTAAACAATTATTAGATCCAAAAGCAGAATTTTTAGAATTATCAGAATTTGCAGGATTTGAGGTTTACGATGATGAAATTCCATGTGCCGGTATTATTACAGGTATTGGAAAAATAAATCGTCGAGAATGTATGGTCATTGCAAATGATGCTACCGTTAAGGGTGGTACTTATTACCCGTTAACAGTAAAAAAACATTTGCGTGCACAAGAAATTGCTGAAAAAAATTATCTTCCTTGTGTCTATCTTGTAGATTCCGGTGGCGCGTTTTTGCCAAGGCAAGATGAAGTATTTCCTGATAAAGATCATTTCGGAAGAATTTTTTATAAACAAGCGAATATGTCTGCTAAAGGCATTCCACAGATTGCAGTCGTGATGGGGTCTTGCACAGCGGGCGGGGCTTATGTTCCTGCCATGGCTGATCAATGTATTATGGTAAAAAATCAGGCTACCATTTTTTTAGCAGGCCCTCCCTTAGTAAAAGCTGCAACAGGTGAAATCGTTACCGCTGAAGCGTTGGGTGGTGCGGATATGCATTGCAGGCAATCTGGCGTTGCGGATTATTATGCTCAAAATGATACGCATGCATTACATATTGCAAGACAATTAATCGGTGAATTAAATCTTACTCAAAAATCTTATTTAAATATTAAATCATCTATTAAACCGCCCTTATATGATGCCAAAGAAATATATGGAATTGTATCTAAGGATCCTAGAAAACCTTACGATGTTCGCGAAATTATATTGCGAATCGTGGACAATTCAGCATTTACAGAGTTTAAAGCTTTGTATGGGACAACATTAGTTTGTGGATTTGCAGATATTTGCGGCTTCCCCGTTGGAATTATTGCGAATAACGGAATTTTATTTTCTGAGGCAGCATTAAAAGGGACACACTTTATTGAAATTTGTTGTCAGCAAAATATCCCCTTAATATTTTTTCAAAACATTACAGGTTTTATGGTAGGTAGTAAAGTGGAGCAATCCGGAATTGCAAAAAACGGTGCAAAAATGGTGATGGCCGTTGCATGTGCAAAAGTGCCTAAAATTACTGTCATGATGGGTAATAGTTTTGGTGCAGGAAATTATGCCATGTGCGGCAGGGCTTATGAGCCAAATTTTTTATGGAGTTGGCCAAATGCAAGAATTGCAGTCATGGGTGGAGAACAAGCAGCAAATGTATTAATCCAAGTTGGAAAGCAAGATGCGCCTGAACAAGATGAAGCATTAAAAGCAAAAATATTAAGCCAATATGATAAACAAAGTTCAGTTTATTATGCATCAGCAAGATTATGGGATGATGGCATTATTGATCCTGCCGATACACGAAAAGTATTAGGATTATCCTTGGAGGCGTGTCAAACGATGCCCATAACGCGTTCTCATTTTGGGGTGTTTAGGATGTAGTGCTATAATATAAGTAGTTTGTTTTTTGGAGGGGTAAGCAATGAAGAAAAGAAAAATGCTAAAAAAAGTTTCTGTAAAAGTGCTGAAAAAAGTTACTGCACGAGATAATCGTAAGACTACTCATGAAGGTTATGTATTTCCAGATTTAACAGAATTTCGAAAGTCAATTCACGTAAAAGGTGAACCCTTGAGCCAAGTTATTATTAAAGGACGTGGTTAGTGCACAACTTCTATATTGATACCAGTGTGATAGTGCCATCTTATTGTGAAGAGCAGCATACTAGTAGAGTGAAGAAATTTTTAAAATCACTGAAATTTCCACCTATAATCAGTTCATTGACTTTAGTCGAGCTTTATTCAGCATTATCGAAAAAAATTCGCATGAAAGAATTAAAACAAGAAGAAGCAAAAAAGATTATGCGTTTATTTAATACTCATTTAAAAAATGGAATTTATAAAAAAATTTCCTTTAAATCTCAACGTTTAAGCCAAGCTAAAAAATGGATGAGCCAATTCAATGATTCTTTAGGCCTAAGAACTTTAGATGCATTGCATTTAGCAATTGCTGCAAAAAATATTTTTGAAATCATTACATTAGATAAAAATTTAGAAAAATCAGCCAAATTTTTTAATATTAATTGTAATCTGACTTTTTAATATGCAATATTTACAATTTACTATTACTAGTCATAAGATTTACATTACCCTCAACCGCCCCGACGTGCGAAACGCGCTCAATCAACCCATGATGTTGGAATTGATAGCTTTACTTGATCAAATTGAATCAGACGAAAAAATTCATCTCGTTTGTATCAAAGGTTCTAATCAGTTTTTTTGTGCAGGTGCAGATTTAACAGAAATGAAAGCATCTATCCAATTAACGCGAGATGAAAATATAGAACACGCCAGAGTTTTATCGGGATTATTAGATAAGTTGTATCGATTATCTAAACCCACGATTGCAATAGTAGAAGGCGGCGTTTATGGCGGCGGATTAGGATTAATTGCTTGTTGTGATATTGTCATATGCAGTGATAAAACCTCATTTTGTTTTTCAGAAGCAAAGTTGGGGTTAATCCCCGCAATGATTAGCCCTTATATTGTAAAAGCAATAGGCGAAAGGCAGGCTAAACGTTATTTTTTAACTGCTGAAGTTTTTAATGGAGAAAAAGCAAAAGAAATGAATTTAATCCATGAGTTGGTGAGTGAAGATAAATTACAAGAAACCACTGAAAAAATTTTAAATTCATTATCTCAAAATAGTCATTATGCATTATCGAAAATTAAAGGTTTGTTTCCAATAATAAACTCACAAGAAAAAGAAAACTTAATTGCAATATTAGCTGATATTCGAACTACTCAGGATGCACAAAAACGATTAACTGATTTTTTACAAGCGAAAGGGAGATAAAGATGGTAAAAAAAATTGTGTATTTAATGATGATTATAATGTGCGTGATAATGTATAAGATAGCTTATTCTCAAGAAGAACAAAACAACCCGAAATCTGCAACTGCAGAGGAAAATAATAATCAATGTCAAAGCGAAGGGTTTAATTTTTCACAAGGCGCATTAGTGTTAAATAACAGCGGCCAACATCAATCACGGATTTTCCAAATTCAAAATATGGATGCAGGGCAAGTGAAATTGGATCATTTTACTGAAACTGACCCTGGAATGTCAGCAGGGTGGGCATCGAGTATTGATTCAGGCATGATTTCCTTGCTGGCAATGAATCAACCTAATTTTGCGATTAAATGTATGATTAACAATCCACCGGTAGAATGGGGGTTGATTGACTGCAGGCGTGTGTTGCAAGTTTGCGCCATTACACCAAAACAATCGTTAGGTAGTTTTTGGATAGCAGAAAATAAGCCGCTTGCAGAAATATTAAAGACTTTGAGAGAAAGAAGAATTACGGATTAAAGGACTGCTCAACCCTAGAATTTATTTAAGTACTATTGCTATGCCCCGAAAATGTGTGCGCTTGGCCAGATTTTTTTATTATCTTCGTGTTCTTAAGCTGTTCGTTACCTCTGTGCGTTCAGAATTATTTTCTTCCGGTATAGGTTTTGCATTTTGATATTCAAACATTGTTTGTAATATTGCTTGTGATTCATCTGACTTAATGCTTTTATTACAGCAGTTCCCTGAATATTTGATACTATAAGGCATGTTAATTGAAAAGGATAAAATTATGCCATCCCCATATTCACTAGATTTACGGATACGTATAATAAAAGCCTATGAAAGTGGAACTATGACTCATGAAGAAATAGCTGAGAGTTACGATTTAGGTATAGCGACTGTAAAACGTTATTGGCACCGGTATCAATAAGAAGATCATGTATTACCACGAGACTGGATAAGAGGTCGAAAGCCTTATATTGATTCGAAAGAATTAATGGATGCTAAAAAGTTGGTGGAGACCTATCAGGATGCAACATTAGATGAATTATGTAATTACTATAATCGTTCTCATGAATGTAATATTGGTAGGAGTATTATGTTTCGAGCGATAGAGAAACTAGGCGGAAGAAGGAAAAAGAAAAGCCTTTATGCGAAAGAACAGGACAGGCCAGATATAAAAAAATCGTAAAGTTTTTAGGTTAAAAATATCTAGAATTGCTTCAGTGCGATTAATATTTTTAGATGAATCAGGGGCAAATTTAAGTTTGTGTCGAGAATATGCACGCAGTTTTGACGGAGAAAGGATTAAGCATGGTTGTCCACATCCCCGAGGAAACAAATTCAACATATTGAGTGCAATTGATCTTAGTGGTGTAAAAGCTTCGATGTATGGCAAGTGGTCTGTAGATGGCGATATTTTTTTAACATTTATTGAGAAACAACTTTGTCCAAAGTTGAAGCAAGGCGATATAGTTGTTTTAGATAATATTAATTTTCATTACATGGAAAAGGTGAAGATTGCGATTGAAAGCAAGGATGCCAAATTGATATATTTGCCTGCTTATTCACCCGATTTTTCTCCTATTGAGAATATGTGGTCAAAGGTGAAGGCGATCCTGAGAAAATATGCACCCAGGATAGAGAGGCAGTTTAATAAAGCAATCAAAATTGCATTTAAATCTATAAGTAATAGTGACATCGCTGGTTGGTTTAAACATTGTGGTTATAGGGTATAATATAAATTATTGAGGAAACCACTGTATTATGCTTATTTTATAATATTAGTCAAATCCAGTTTAACTATCTTTCATTAATATTTTTACAAAATTTCAGCGCTTATTTTTAGAAGGAGGAAATAAATCATGTTCTTTTTTGAGCATTTTAATAGCGTGCGAGACATGAATAAAATTGATCAAATGAGAGTTATTGGTGGTACTGTTTGTGGCCTACTCATGGCTCAATACGGATTTGTCACAGGAAATTACTCTTTCTCAGATTTGGGTATTGGATTAATTATGGATGCTACCACTGTTTACATCAACAGATATCTTAATGATCCACGAAAAAAATACTATTACAAAGAGGTATCAGGAGCACTCACATTGGGGCTAGTTGCCAAAACGCTATTAGGTGATGAAACGCTTTTCGTAGGGCCTATTCTTCTTGCAGCCAGTATTGCTAATTCTGTATCTACTTATATCGCAGTACCTGAGGTAAATAATAGAGAGGATACAGGAAATAGAAATGTTGTAAGACAACGATACCCACGTTAAATTTGAATAGCATAACAAACCTTTCGATTTTCTTGAGGGGGATCCCGCGAATAGAAATGGCAATTGCATGAACCTATTCAATTAACCTTATCTTACAGTATCAACTATACAGGAAATTGCTATAATTGCCTGTTTAGCCTTTTTAAAATCACTTTCTGCATTGGAAGTAACCATATCTTTACGCATATGAACCATTAAAGCGTCAATGTTATCAACAATAGTGTTGGCGATTAACAAGGGGAGATAAGAGAAGAAAGAAGATGCGGCCAAATTAAGCGCTCTGCTGGAAACTTCTTGCTGATAATTATCTTCAATTTGCTGGTGACCTTGAGTAATATTAGTGTCTCGTTTTTCAAGAATTAGATTATACATTTGTTGGCGCTCATCTGAATAATATACTCTGTCTTTGCGAGTAGTTATTTCTGCATTAAAGTTATATTTTTTGCATAGGTTATTAAAAAATTCTAATTCCTGCGAAGTCACTAATTCATTGTTTTTTGGGTGCACGCCATTTTGTAAATTCTTGTGATATTTAATCATATTGCGAATTTCGTGGCTTAATTGTGCTACAATTGTATAAAATTTAAGGGGGTTACAATGAAGGCAGCAACTGTTAGAGCTAGGGTCGACGAACATTTAAAATCTGATGTAGAACATGTTTTAGAGAAATTGGGCTTAACAATTTCTGAAGCAATTATTTTGTTCATGTCTCAAATTAAACTTCGAAAGGGGATTCCTTTTGAAGTTAAAATCCCCAACAAGAGTACATTAAAAACATTTAAAGATACAGATAACCGTAAAAATTTAGTACATTACAAGAATTCAAAAGAAATGTTTAATAAATTAAATATAGAATAAAATGCTAACGCCTATTACAACAAAGCGTTTTGAAAAAGATATCAAATTAATGAAGAAACGGCGCAAAAATCTAACGAAATTGAAAGAGGTAATTGATTTATTACTAGAAGAATAAGCTCTTCCACTTAAATATCATGATCATTGGTTAATAGGCAGTTATGCTGATCGTCGAGAATGTCACATAGAACCTGATTGGCTGCTTATTTATTTCCCCCAAAAAAATGTAATTGTTTTTGAGAGAACAGGTTCGCATTCAGATTTATTCTGAATACTACCATCGGTTCTGTTTGCTTCTACCCAGGTGGCCAGGTCATTGATCTTCCGCCAAGAAGATGCATGTGAACGTGGAATACGCTTTGCCCAGCTCCTGCGTTGCAGTTCATTACCAACCGATATCCTTGCTCGCTGATATGAAATTGTTCCGCTAACGCTTTAGCGGCTTGTGTAAGGTGGCCTATAATTTGTGATCCCTCGGCCGGTAGATCGTTTAATGTGCTAAAATGCTGCTTTGGAATGATCAGATGATGAACAGGCGCTTGAGGGTTAATATCACTAAACGCGATAACATGGTCATCATGATAGAGAATATTTGCAGGTATTTTACCTGCAACGATTTGGCAAAATAGACAGTCCATAATTTTCCTCTCTGGTAATCTGGAGTTAATTGATGAATTATTTAAACATTGCAGCTTATAAGTTTATAACCTTAACAGAACTGCCTACCTTGCGTACAGTGTTAAAGTCACGCGCGAGTGAAAATTGCTTAAAAGGTACAATTTTATTAAGCAACGAAGGTATTAATATCATGCTCGCCGGGTTATCTGAGCAAATCGCTGCATTTAAACAATTTTTAGAAAAAGATTCTCGATTATCTGATTTGTCTTACAAAGAAAGTTTTTCTAATGAAATTACCTATAACAGATTACTGGTTAAAATTAAAAAAGAAATTATATCATTTAACATTGAAAACATTGATCCTGCAAAAACCCCTGCGCCTTACATAGAGTCTAAAGCACTAAAATTACTCTTGGATAAAGAGAATGATGTTATATTGCTGGATACAAGAAATGATTATGAGGTTGTAGAAGGGTCGTTTGAAAATGCAGCGCATTTAAATATTCAGCATTTTACCCAATTTCCAGCAGCGATTGAACAGTTAGATTCATCCTTAAAAGAAAAAACCATTATTACTTTTTGCACGGGTGGAATACGCTGTGAGAAGGCTGCCGTTTATATGTTGCAACAAGGTTTCAAAAATGTTTATCAACTCAAAGGCGGCATACTAGAATATTTTAAAGAATGTGGCTCGGCTCATTTCCAAGGGCAATGTTTTGTATTTGATAAACGCATCAAGGTAGGTGAAAATTTAAACGAAGAATAATGAGCGGCAATTTTTCATGTCAACACAACATTCCAAATCAACCTGGCAATATGAACTTATCAATAGTATTACGTCACCAGAGATATTATTAGACAAATTACAATTAGATAAAAGTATATATTTACTTCCCGCGCAAAAAGCAAGTAAACTTTTTGGTCTTCGCGTGACTGAAAGTTTTGTATCGCGTATGGAAAAACAAAACCCAAATGATCCATTGCTGTTACAAGTTTTGCCGCTTCATGCAGAATTAAAAAAGATAAAAGGCTTTACACCAGATCCACTGAAAGAGAAAAATGTTAATCCTTTAAGCGGTTTGCTGCATAAATATGAAAGTAGAGTGTTGATAAATCTGATTAGCCAATGTGCGATTCATTGCCGATATTGTTTTCGCCGTGAATTTCCTTATCGAGAAAACAATCCGGGAAAAAAAGGTTGGAATAAAATATTTGATTATATTTTACAAAGACCTGAAATTAATGAAGTTATTTTAAGCGGTGCAGATCCTTTAACTGCTTCAGATTCCTTATTGGAAGAATTTGGAAAAAAGTTATTAAGCGTTACTCAAATAAAAACATTGAGAATTCATACTCGGCTTCCCGTTGTGCTTCCCAATAGAATTACATCATCCTTTATTCAGTGGTTGGAAGATTACCCTTTAAAAAAAATTATTGTCATTCATACAAATCATTATAATGAAATGAGTGATGAAGTTTCAAAGAAATTATTGTTGTTAAAAAAAGCAAATATTTTGCTGTTAAATCATACGGTATTATTAAAAAATATTAACGACAAGCCAGAAGTGCTCATGAAACTTCATCAAGCATTATATGATTCAGGTGTGATGCCGTATTATTTGCATTTGTTGGATAAAGTGCAAGGTTCTGCGCATTTTGACGTATCGTTAAGAAAGGCAAAAAACATATATCAAATGTTGCAAAAAAAATTACCTGGATACTTGGTGCCGAAAATGGTACGCGAAGTTGCAGGAGAAAAGCATAAAATCATGGTATGATATTTTAAGCCCCGGTGGCACAGTGGATAGCGCGGTCCCCTCCTAAGGGACAGGTCGCAGGTTCGATTCCTGCTCGGGGCGCCAGTGTTATCAAGGTCCGTTCCGGACACATAGGTTACAGATTATTCCTAAGACATGGGTAACACTTTTGCCCCAAACGGATTTTCTAAAGGCTAAAGTTTACATGCCTGTTCATCAAAATACCCTAAATCATACTGCATAAATGACACTAACCAAATCCTATCATCTACTTCTAAATATTTACTTTAAACTCTTCAGCGCAAGATTACAAAATTGTTCAATTTTTTCATTTATATTTTCCTCAATGTTGGGTTGGCCTGTGCGTGGCGCAAATTGAGTCACCGATAAGTTATTTAGATAAGTGTTTACTTGATTTATATTATATGCTTTCACATCAAATTCTTTTATCCCAGCATTGCGTACTTCAGGAGCAATAGCTTTGTAATCTTTGTCATGTTGAAGGACATACAATGGTAAATAACCTAAGACTTCTGATAAGGTTGAAAATTCTATCCCTCGAGTCCTATCATTGGTTGGATAGAACAAAAATGGTTTTATATAGCCTGGATTAAAAGTAACCTCATATTTCCATAGTGGAATGCCGGGCGCTGCAAATAAAAGGGTCAATTTATCAGCTCCACGTGCGGAACTTCTGGCAGCAAAATACATAGCGTTATTTTCTGTTGCTTGCTGGTATATTTTTGCGTCAAAGTCATCTGAAATTTTTTTCATTGCAGTTATGTTTTCAGTATTTTTAAAATAATAAAAATTTTTTTTATCTTTTTCGGATAATTTCGATAAAATTGTTTGCTCGTTCATAATAGCCTCTCTTAAAGAACATGGGAAAGCGGCATTTATACAGGTAAATTATAAACACTAAATCTTAATAATTTATTAATTTTATTTTACTAAATAGCTGAAATAAAGATTTCATGAGGTGTTGCGAACCCTAACCGTTTCCTTGGTCTATTGTTTAACTTGTTCATTATAAAACACAGTTCTTTATCGGTGATTTTACTAAAATCAGAGCCTTTTTTTAAGTATTGTCTGACTAAGCCATTAGTGTTTTCGTTTAGTCCACGCTCCCATGAGGAATATGGGTGAGCAAAATAAAAATCCATATTTAATACTTTGCTGATAATTTCATGCCCCGCAAATTCACTGCCATTATCTGCTGTTAAAGTATGCGTTAAATGTGAAAAAGGTTTTAATCCATCAATGGTTGCTTTGGTTACCAATGCAGAGGTTCTAAAGGAAACTTTCTTTAAAACTGTTTTCTTGGACACTCTTTATTTAAAAATATCACATGAAGGTCAACCTGCATGGATTTTAGTTGCTTCAAATATTTGATATCTTCATGTTGTTTGTCTTATTATCGTAAAGGTAATACAATAACACTAGAATTTAAAATATCGCGGGAGGTAAATCGGTATGAGTACTTTTAATCTTACGCGTTGTTTTTCTATCTTCTTATTAAGTCTCTCAATATTTTTATCTTCAGGTATTGTTGTTGCGCAAAATGTTCCAGATAAGTCTTCGCATGAAAAAATGTCAAATGCAAGTACACAGCGGATAAATGAAGAAATTCCTTTGTTAGTGTGGGCAAATGAAGCAGCAGTATCCGCTTATAGTTATAATTTCGTAAACTATAAACAGCAATTAGAACAAGCTTCCCACTACTTTACACCCGAAGGCTGGAAGCAATTTAAAGCAGGTTTAGAAGCATCCAAAAATTTAGATGCGGTTATAAAAAAGAAATTGGTAGTTTCTGCAGTAGCTACGGGTTCTCCTATTATAACTAGTCAAAGTATGGAAAACGGTATATACACATGGCATGTAAAAATGCCGCTATTAGTCACTTGGCAAAGCGCATATGCACAAACACAATCCAATCTAATTATCAAAATGGATATTATAAAAATATCAGATAAAAAAAGAGGTTATGCGTTAGAATCATTTATAGCGACTGATTTAGGAATCTCTGCACCTTCAACTAAATAATAATCTCTAACATTGAATAAAATGCACACTTAATTTTAATTTAGTTTTAAGGTAATTGTTTTCTTTAAAGGGTCAACTTGCCTTAAGCTTTTATAATTTTGTTAATTTTTCCAACTTATGACTAACATTAATCTGATAATTAGCGCTAAGATTTGGCGTCTAAGAATGATAATTCTCAATTCCTGACCAAATATTTTGCCTAGGAACACCATGTATTAACAGCGCACTGATCATTATAGCATTTAACCTATAGATATAAACATGTTAAGACATGTGGAGTTTGAGTCTAAAAGGAATTAAAGAATGCCATCTCCGTACAGTATTGACCTTACGATTCCAACACCTTTATCTTTTGCAGGACAAACCGCACCAAATAAATAAGCAGACTCATACTGGCGTTGGCGCTTTAACCATCGAATCCTCACACGAGCTTTTTTTCTTGCCGTGATAGTTTCGCAAAATCATGTTTGTATATTTCTTCAGGTAACTGCTTTCTTTTACACGTCTCTGGGTTCAGTGCAGGAAATACCAGCATGGGAAATTTATAGCATTTTAGTCTGGGCGAGTGTAACTAAAATAAAATCGTACTAAAAATTGAAAATCAAATATTTTCTATCAGTATTTTTTATAAAAAATTTTCTCTTTAACTTTATCATCAAGAGGATACTTTGTATTTTCTGCCATTCCCGCAATTTTGAACATTACTTCTGTTGGAATTTTTTTTGGACCAGTTGAAGTATTCACAAAAAATGCATTAGCACAACGAGCGCTTTCCCCCATTATTCGAAAATTTTTAAAAGTATCTTTTTTTTCATAGAATTGTATTAATATTTTTAAGGTATCACTATACTTGGAGTATTTTGGAATTTCAACTTGGGTCCCAGATTCATCAATAATATAAGTACCTCCTAATCTCGGATACTTTTCACGAAGAGTTTTGCAAGACGCATTAAGATTACTGGCTTTATCGATATGCTCCTGCGTCACTTCAACATTCAAGCCAAGAAAAAATTTCATGTTTGCAACTTTATCTTCTTTAATTAAACACATAAGCACGGAGTGATCTAGTTTATCGTTTTTATTTCTTATTGCATTGATAAGATTTTTTATAATTTCACACTGTCTTAGTCCACAGCTTTGATCTAAATTTAGTAATGAAAGTGCATAACTAACATCACGCGAAGTTACTTTTTGCCCTGTATCAATGATGTAATTTACAATATTCGGATCATTGGTATGGATTGCTAGTTCAAGAGATTTTTCAGTTAGTTGATAATTTCCTTTAAGAAGACGAGCCTTTACTGCAAGGCTATTGCCGCTTCTAATAACTGTATCTAGATCTTGAGTTTCGCTTCCAGTTAATACACCAATAGCAAACATGCCTTTACTGAGTAGGTTCTGTAGTTCATTCATATGTATACCTTAATATTTAAAATTGAAATTGTAATTGTAATTCTAATCAATAATCCATATTGTAACATTATTCTCATATACATTAAATCCCGTAAAATATCCGGCGCGCGCTTGCTTTATGCTCAGGCGCAAGGTGAGCGTAGCGCAATGTCATTTTAAGATCCACATGACCTAATAATTCTCTTATTGTATTAAGATCTACGCCAGCCATTGCAAGTTTAGAAGCAAAATGATGTCGTAATCATGCCAACGAAAATGAGTAATTTGAGCGGCATTAAGTAATGTCGCCCATGATTTTTTAATATTATTAAATCTCTTGCCATTTTTCCCTTGAAAAACCAAAGTAGGATTTTCATTTGATTGCTGCTTATACCAATTTTTAAGTGTTGATAGTGCTTCACTATTTAATGGAATATATCGTGTTTTGCCACTTTTTGAATTAGACCCATTTATTGTAAGAATTGCTCTTTCAAAATTTATATCATTCCAACATAAATTAAACAGCTCTCCTTGTCGTATGCCAGTATTTATTGACACCAAAAACATTGGTTTAAGATAGTCAGCGAAAGTTAAAATATTTAAATCTGAATATTTTTGGTATATATTCGTTTACTGAGGTTTATTGGAAAAAAGCTAAATTTCAGGCTCCTAAGGAACAGGTCGCAGGTTGATTCCTGCTCGGGGCGCCAAAAAAATTAAGTTTTCCTTAATAATTATTTGGCATTATAGAGCATGTTTTTAATTAATTATTGAGGTAAAAAATATGCATTCCGATTTCTCCCAACAACCGCTGCCGCTCATATTCAAAAAATTTGAAACATTTTTCAGTGAACATCCAGAAGATTTTATTAAATTTATAACTGCCAAATCACTTTGTGCCCCGGGGTTTGCCGTTGAATTTGATAAATTTCATGACTATTATTGGCTGAATCCGGCGATTTACGATCATAAGCATGATAATAATCAATATAAACTTCGTATGACTGGTTTACTTTCTCAGTTTAAAAATCATTGCAATAATGAACCAAATAAAGCAACATTTTGCAATATTGCAAGCAAGCTCATTGATAAAAAAAACCCACCGCCTCATGATTCTCATGAAAAAAAGAAGAAATTTGAAGAATTAGAGTTAGATGAAAGTGAAGTAACGGTAAAACAAAAACCCAAAAATGTTACTACTTCGTTAAGTTTTGAAGAGTTATTTCAAAAATTACTCACGTTTTTTGGAAATGTTTTTGAAACAAAATCTAACGATACTGAATCTGCAAAAAATTATTATAACTCGTTATAAGTAAAAAATAATTGGATATACAACACATAAAAATCAATTTTTCAAAAATTGAGCCGATTCGGTATCATTAGCTAATGCTTTGTTTATAAAAACAGACATTAAGAACAAGAAAATTGCAATGGATACTTTTTTACAAACGCAGATAAAAAATATTAAGTTATCGGTCTTTCAATTAAGAAATGCCTAAGTCTTAGTTAATTTAGTCCCCTTTGCTTTATACCCGCCTCTTTTTTGTCATGCACAGAGAAACAACTGTATAGTGGCGCAAAGAAAATTTAAGTTTTCCTTAAGGAGACACATGACAACTTGTAGCATTCAGCATAGGCACTATCCAATAAGGGGGAATTGGCAGAGAAGACACAGAAGCAGCTTTTACAGTTAAGGGAAAATAGAGAAAAACAGTAGAAATACAAAACATCATTTTTTTTGCTTTAAACATGGTTGGCTCCTTAACTTGAAGTGTTTAGAAAAACCAATACGCTCTAACATCTAACATATACTAATACATGCTTCATTGAAACAATCTTATAATTCAAGTCTAGTCTCCAACTGTCTGAATTATTCAGGGTAGACTAAATAGATTGGCGATGACCTTTTGGTTTCCATGCA
>Ga0207667_10000975_pt1 | contig 36500 bp, 44 predicted proteins | sample KBSCornC52_FD_184301 | JGI IMG/M metagenome (GOLD analysis project Ga0207667, IMG submission 184301) | Corn rhizosphere microbial communities from Kellogg Biological Station, Michigan, USA - KBS Corn C5-2 (SPAdes) (version 2) | ecosystem: Host-associated > Plants > Roots > Rhizosphere > Soil ...
GAAGCATGGTCAAATACCTGATCGATAAGAACGAGACCCGCGACGTGGCGCTGCTTTATTCGGCCAACTCCCCGCAGGAACTGTCATTCGTAAAACTGTTCGATAAAGCCCAAGCCGTCGGGCTTAAGACTAATTACGTGACCGAAGGCCGTATTGACGAATCCAAAATCAAAGAATTGCTGCCCGACTTCGCCGAGCGGCAGTTTTATATATCCGGTCCGTACGGCTTCGTTAACGGGGTGGAATCGGCGCTGCTCAGGCTGGGCGTCGGCTACGACCATATCGTCACCGATTATTTCCCCGGCTACGGCGGTTAAATTATCATGGCCCGGTAATCGGGCTGGGACTTCATAAAAGTGGCGGCTTTTTGACGTCCCATGGCGAACAGCGCCGTGGCCAGCACGTCGGCCAAGATGATATCCGGCCCGCTGACTGTAACGCTCACTAATTCGTCCGCCGGCTGACGGGTTTTCGGGTTGATAATATGGGCGCCGCGTTCGTAGCTGCCGCTGGTGCAGACGGCGCCGTTAAAAATACTTAACACGTCAAGTATTTTTGATCTGTCCTGCGGGTCCTGGACGCCGATCTTCCACTCAAAGTCGGAATCGGAGCGGGCCAATATATCGCCGCCGGCGCCTACGCAATAAGTTCTGTAATTTTTAGTTTCAATCACTTTCCCCGCCTCGGCTACGGCCCAGCCCTTGACGTAGCCGCTGGGATCAAAAACGCCGGCGGCCCAGGCCGAAAAATAGCCGTCGGTCTCAGCCTCGGCTTCCCGACAGGCTTTTATAGCCGACTTCAGTTCGTCGCTTAAACCAGCTTCGGGTATTTTCCCGGCAGCGAACCGGGAGACTTCGCTATCCGGTTTATAAGTGCTGAATCTAGCATCTATCTGCCGCAGCCGCTCAAAAGCCGCCGCGAAAACACTCCCGTCTCTACAATCCGGGATATCGATACTTATGGGCATCCCCATTATCTGCCGCACCTGGCGCATGAACTTATTCTACGCCGCTTGGTCTAAAGCTGCCTGCAGAGACATCTGGTAAGCTTCGCTGGTAGTGGTGGCGCCGGATACGAAATCAATGTGGGCGCTTTGTTTTTGGATGGTCTGGTCTTTTAACAAGGGTTCGGCGAATGCGGTGACTTCCTGAGTATGTCCGCGATCGTTAGGCATCTGCAAAAATTTGACATCGATTATCTTGCCGCCGCTGACGACCGCGGCGACCTGGACCATCCCGTAAGGCGTGTCTTCGCTCTCCCCATTGTAGGTGCCGTCTTTATAAGTCGTTGGTGTGGCAGACCCGGACGAGTCGGTGCTGGCCGACTGGACCGCCGAATTGCCGGAGCCGGAGCTGCCGTCCGAAGACATCAAAGGCGCTCCGGTGCTATGCTGCCTGGACGCTATGCCTAAGGCGCCGATGATGGCGACCGCTAAAATTACAACCACGCTTTTCTTCATACCTCTATAGTTTAGCAAGTTCCGCCTTAAATTCAGCTGAGTATGGCCAGGATAAAACGCTTGATTAAACCGGCATTTTACTGATATTAACTAGTTATGGCTACTCGCTATATTGAGCGGACCCGCACCGGCAAAAGGTCTTTCAAATACTTTCACGACGGCAAGGAAGTGACCAGCAAAGCAGAGGTGGCTTACTTTAAATCCATCGGCGTGCCGCCGGCCTGGCAGCAGGTCAAGATCGCCGCCAGCCATAACGCCCGCATCCAAGCTACTGGCATCGATAAAGCCGGACGCCTGCAGTATATTTATCATCCCAAATTCCGGGCCCGCCAAGAAAAAGAGAAGTTCGAAAGGATCCTGCGCTTCGCCAAAGCTCTACCTAAGATGCGCCGCCTGACCCGCGAGCACCTGGCCCTGCCCGGCCTGCCGCGCGAAAAAGTCCTGGCCTGCATCGTCCAGCTGATGGACAAAGCATATTTTAGGGTTGGTAACGAAATTTACGCCAAAGAAAACCAAAGCTACGGACTGACAACCTTGCGCAGCAAGCACACCCGGGTGTGGGGCGACACCATCATTTTTGATTTCATCGGTAAAAGCGGCCAGCCGCACCTTAAGAAAGTCACCGACAAAAAACTGGCGAAAATCGTCAAGCAATTGGACGAGCTGCCGGGCTACGAGATCTTCAAATACGTCGGCGAGGACGGCGAGATGCACGACATCCATAGCGACGACGTCAACGATTACATAAAAGAACTGATGGGCGAGGAGTTTTCCGCCAAGGATTTCCGGACCTGGGGCGGTACGCTACTGGCCAGCATGGAGCTGACGCAGACCGAGCGGTCGCACCACCTCAGCGAGCGCAAGAAAGCTGTTGCCGAGTGCGTTAAAAAAGTCGCCCAAAAACTGGGCAACACGCCGGCTATCGCCCGGGCCAGCTACATCGACCCCCGGATCATCAAAGCCTACGTTGACACCAACGACCTATACAAAGTGCGTGAAGCCGTCAAAACCCTGCGCCGGGCCGACTACCTGACCGCCGACGAACACTGCGTCTTAAATCTCCTCGAAAAATCCACCTGACCCGTCGAGCCGATTTAGCTTATGCTTCTTTACAAGTCGGGGCGTTTGGATAAAACTTAAAGCAATAATTAAGGATTTAAAAAATGGAACCCCAAACCCCTGCACCATCAGTCATCCAGCCCCCCGCCCCAGTCGCCCCCGCTCCTCAAAAACGTAAATTCTTCGGTCTATGGAAAGTACTTTGCCTAGCGCTATCCATCGCTCTGGTTGCCAGTATTTGGCTATGGAAACCTTGGCAGGCTAACATCAAGGCGTCGGATAGGACTATCAGCGTCACCGGCCAAGCCACCATTAAATCCGAGCCCGACGAGTTTATTTTTAATCCCAGCTACGACATCACTAATACCGACCAGCAAAAGGCCAGTAGCGAGCTGACCGCCAAGAACAATGACATTATCGCCAAGCTTAAAGCCTTGGGCGTGCCCAGCGATAAGATCCAATCAGACGCCAGCAATTACAAAGACTATTACGACCCTACATCCAGCACCTATACTTTTTATCTGACAATTACCGTCGACGACAAAACCCTGGCCCAAAAGGTGCAGGATTATTTGTTGACAACCAGCCCCAGCGGCGACATAACCCCGCAGTATACCTTTACTGACGCCAAGCAGAAAACACTGGAAAGCCAAGGCCGCGACCAGGCCGAACAAGATGCCCGGGCCAAAGCTGACCAATCAGCCAAAAACCTTGGCTTTAAGGTCAAAGCGGTCAAAGCTGTGCAGGATGGGAGTTTCGATAACGGTGGCGGATGCGGGCCTCAGGGCTTATGCATGGGGGCGAACAACTTAAATGCCGCGGTTTCCAGCCAAAGCCCGTCTCTGACCTTGCAGCCCGGCGAAAACAGTCTGCCCTACTCGGTCAGTGTGACCTACTACATCCAGTAGCAAGAACACTGTTTAGTCGGCTGGTTCAGGCGCGTTCGTGCTTGCAATTCGTTTGATAAGAGACAATCCTAACAATATGAAAACCTCGGGGGATTTCTATCCCGCTGAGGAGAATCCTGGCAAAGATTGCCGGCATCCGAAAAGCCTCACCGATGAACAAAAAATGGAGCTAAAGCCAGAATGCCAGATTTTGACGATAAGCCCTACTTCCCACCCGGCGAGGCCGTCGCATAAATCCTCACTGTTCGTTCGTTTAAGGGTATAATTTAACGGATGAAATACGTGGCGCTGCTGCGCGGCATCGGTCCCGGCAATCCAAACATGCACGGCTCCAAGCTGAAAGGCGTTTTAGAAGATCTGGGATTTACCTCCGTAGCCCCTGTTATTTCCAGCGGCAACGTCATTTTTCAGTCCGGCTCAAAAGACATCGCCAAGTTAGAGGACGTTATTCAGCGGGCCTGGCCTGAGAAATTAGGCTTTAACAGCACCACGATTATACGCAGCCGCGAGCAGCTGCAGACTTTGGTAAAAAAGAATCCCTACGGCGACGCCGAGCACAATAGGCAATCCTATCTGCTGGTGACTTTCTTTAAACGGCCGCCCGGTCCTGAATTGACCGGCCAGTCCAACTTTTATGCGGACGCCGGTATTAATGCGCTATGCAGCACGATTGATACTACAGCGGCCAAGACGCCTGACTTTATGGTTCAACTGGAGAAGCGGTTCGGCAAAGACATTACGTCGCGCACCTGGCTGACCATCCGGCGGATCCTCGCCAAGATGGAGGAGGAGCCGGCCTCCGAATAAGAAAACTAACTATCGGGCTGCAGGATGCTGAAGCGGTTGCCTTCGGTGTCTTCGCAGCTGATCCATAGGCCGACGCCGGGAATCATGGTCGGTTCCATGGTGTGCTGGCCGTCCGGAGTCATGCCGCCTTTTATCTTGCCGCCGGCTTTTTTGACTTCTTCTACGGCCGCCTTGATGTCATCCACGGATACAACGATGGAGGGGGCGTGCGAATCCGGGTTGTCGGTTTTGGCGTAAAAGCCGCCATTAATCGTCCCGGGCGTCGTAACCATACCCTTATCATCAGTGTCGGTCGTTTGGGCGACTACATAATTGCCCATGTCATCGCCGAACTGCTGCATCTGCCAGCCAAAGGCCGTGCTATAAAACTTCTTCATCCGCTCGCGGTCAAAGTAGCCCATTTCAAAATGCACTACCGGATTCATTTTCACGCTCATAAACACCTCCTATTTATAGCTAGAATTATACACTGCCGTGCTACTAACTGCCCGCTTGGCTTGAACTTATAACCTCATTGAGATGAGCCCCGAAGATGCGACCAGAACTACCGATGACCGGGCAAGAAGCTTTGGGGTGTATAGAAAAAGACGCCTATTTCTGAGGCGTCTCTTTTACTTTTTTGGGCTTTTTAGCTTCTTTTTGCCCTTGTCTTTGCTCATACTAGTAGCGATTGCCGCCATACGATGGGCGGTCGGTTTGCGGTTTGGCAACGTTAACTACCAAAGCGCGGCCGTCTATATCTTTGCCATTTAGCTCTTTAATAGCGGCTTGGGCTTCGTCTTCTGAGCTGAGTTCCACAAATCCGAACCCTTTGGACTGACTGCTGTCGCGGTCTACGATTACCTTGGCGGATTCAACCGTGCCGAACTCATCGAACATGGCTTTTAGTTTAGCGTCGTCGACGCTGTAGGCTAGCGAACCTACATATAATTTTGCTGACATAATTTAAACCTTTCTAAAGTTTATGGGCCCGGACGTACATACGCCGGGCCCACTCAAAACTGCTATCTACTCTTTTTCTGAAGTAGTTGTTTCTTCTGTTACGGCTTCGCCTTCGGCCGGCTTAGCTTCTGTTTTTTCATCATTACTTGTTGGATTTGGTTGGTCTGACATAAAAAAATGCCCTTTCTGATTAGTTGTTACTTGGTGTAGCCCAACAACAATCTTTTCGGCACTCCTTGTTCAGATTTTTAGTGTTGCAGTCGTCTAGTTCCCCTTAAGTATACGCCAAAACCTGTCTTAAGACTAATCGGCTTACGCCGAGAAAAAATCAGTACCGACGAGTTCGTCGGGAAGGAAGCCTTTGGGGTGTTTGAAGCCGGCTTCCCACTTAGTGTCCTTGCCGTAGCCTAAATCCTTCATCAACTTTGTCGGGGCATTGCGCAGATACAGGGGCACCGGCGCGTCGGGGTGTTCGCGGGCGGCGGCTTGGGCGGCGCCCATGGCGCTGGTAATCTCTCGGCTTTTGGGCGCCTTGGCTAAAACCGTGGCGCAGTGGAACAAGTTATATTGGCATTCCGACATACCGATACGCTCGACGGCCAGGAAGGTGGAAACGGCGATATTCAGTGCGGCCGGCGCGGCCATGCCGATATCTTCAGATGCGAAAACAACCATCCGGCGGGCGACAAACTTAGGGTCCTCGCCGGCCTGCAGCATGCGGGCCATATAGTAAAGCGCCGCGCTGGCGTCGCCGCCACGCATGCTTTTTATGAAGGCGCTGATGATGTTGTAGTGCATCTCGCCGGCTTTGTCGTAGCCCGGTACCCGCCGCTGGGTGGCGGCCTCGACCACGTCTTTGGTTATGATGCCCTTGCCCGCCAGCCGGACGGCCAGCTCCAGATTATTCAATGCTATCCGGGCATCACCGCCGGATAAGGCAGCCAGCAGTCCGATACTGGTCTTAGGCAGTCGCTTAACGGATATCTTCTCGGCTTTGGCCGCCCGCCGGATGATCCTGGTAATATCCTCTTTTGACAACGGCTCCAGCACGACTACCCGGCTGCGGGATAGAAGCGGCGTGATGACTTCGAAGCTGGGATTTTCGGTAGTGGCGCCGATGAGGGTTATCAGCCCGGATTCGACATGCGGCAAAAAAGCGTCCTGCTGGGCTTTGTTGAAACGATGGATTTCATCGACGAACAAGACGGTCTTGCGCGGCGGCCGGGTGGTATCACCCTGTTCGTTGCGCCGAGCGCGCTCCACCACCTTGGTAACGTCGGCTTTGCCGGCCGTGACGGCCGAAATCTCTATGAAATCAGCGTCCAGTTCGTTGGCGATGATGCGGGCCAGCGTGGTTTTGCCGCTGCCCGGCGGCCCCCAGAATATCAGGCTGAACGGCTGGCCGGCCGCCACCAGCCGATTCAATAATTTATCGGGGCCGACGATCTGCTCCTGACCGACCACATCCTCGAGTTTCTGCGGGCGCATCCGCTCCGCTAAAGGCCTCTCCATAATCTTTTAGTATAGGCTCTGCCGCCGGTATAAACACATGCTTTAAGTTGAAAATCTAACATTCCCGCCTATGTTTTTCGTTTATAATTACGCGTGTCAGGGAGGATCTATTGGGTAAAGTTATTTATCTTGGAGTTTTATTAGCGATAACACTGGGCGTAAGCCTAGGCGGCCAAGCTTCCGCTCAGGAGTATAACCATATAATCACGGTTTACGCGACGGTCGCCGAACAGCGGGCCGTATATCTTGATTCCAGCGGCAATATCATCAAAGTGGCCGGCAATACCGCCAAGAACATCACTCCCGCGGTCTTTTCCGCCGACAACAAGCCTGTCGCTATGACTGATTCGGTGATGAGCCAGTATCAGCAGTTTTTAAAAGAGCACGATTACCACCTTAAAGCCGGCGAGACGTATCTGATCAACCCCCTGACCGTCAATACACAGCCGAACACGCAGACTATCAAAGTCGCTGTCGTCCAGAGACAGCCGCTGACCTTATCTTTGTAGGGTATCCGGATTACTAAACTTGGATCCGGTTGAAACGGTTGACCGCGAAAATGACGCAGAGCACCAAAGTGACGGCGATGACGGCCGCATCCAGCCCCAAAGCGAAGTGGTGCTGATGGATCATGGTGTAGCGCAGAGCGTCGACGCAGTAGCTTAGCGGGTTGATTTCCGAGGCGATGCGCAGAAAAGTCGGCACGTTGGTCAGCGGATATAGAGAGCTGGATAAAAAGAACAACGGAAAAATCAGGAAGTTGTTGATGCCTTGGAATCCCTGGAAATCTTCCACCATGCTGGCGATTCCGGCGCCGAAACTGGTTAAGGTCAAGCTTAGAGCCACCATGATTACCAGCGCCAGCGGTAGATAAGCCCAGTTTTCAGGCCTAAAGCCCAGCGCCACGGAAATTATCAGTACCAATATGGCCTGGAGCAGCGATATGGTGGCACCACCCAAGGCGTTGCCCAGCAGGATGCGCAGGCGGCTGACCGGGGCCACCAGCATCTCTTTCAAGAACCCGAAGCGTTTATCGAATAGGATCTGGATGCCCCAGAAGACGCCGCTGAACAGTAAGGTCTGAATGATGATGCCCGGCACCAGAAACTGCAAGTAGTTGCCCTGCCCGGCCTTTTTATAAACCGAGCCGATACCGTAGCCCAGCGCCAGCAGGAATAAGATCGGCTGGCCGATAGCCCCCAGGACTCGCGAACGAGACCGGAAGTAGCGCTTCATTTGCCTCTGCCAAAGAATATAAACGACGTCCATTATCGGATATTCCTATTACGCATCGCCGTCCTGACGTTCAGTCCATTATTAGCCAGACTGGTTTCGTCGCGGACCGTCCGGCCGGTCAACTCCAGATAAGCCTCTTCCAGCGTCTTAGTCCCCGTCTGTTTGGCCAGTTGCTTGGTGGTGCCGGTCGCCACGATACTGCCGTGATCGATGATGGCGATCCGGTCGGCGACTTCTTCGGCTTCGTCCAGATAGTGGGTGGTGAAGAAAATGGTCATGCCTTCGGTATCGCGCAGTTTTTTGACGTAGTCCCAAAGCAGATTGCGGGTCTGGGTGTCCAGGCCCAGGGTCGGCTCGTCCAAGAATAATATCTTAGGATGATGCAACAGGCCGCGGGCGATTTCCAGCCGCCGGCGCATGCCGCCGGAATAGGTTTTGACGTAGCTGTCGCGGCGCCCCCAGAGGTCGACTAATTTCATCAGTTCTTCGATACGCTCGGCCTGCTCTTTTTTAGGAATCGCGTAAAGCACGGCGTGGACCTTCATGTTCTCGTAGGCCGTCAGTTCTTCTTCCAGCGCCGGGTCCTGGAAAACGATGCCGAAGGATTTGCGGGCGCTGTCCTGCTCGCGGGCGACGTCGTGGCCATTCAGCCTAAGCTGGCCGCTGGTCGGCCGCAGCATGGTCGTCAGCATGCTGATGGTCGTGCTTTTGCCGGCGCCGTTGGGGCCCAGGAACGCGAAAATCTCACCGGCCCGGACCTCAAAACTGATGTCGCGAACGGCTTGAATGTCACCGAAAGTCTTAACGACGTTCCGGGCCTCGATGACCACGTTAGAACTCATTGGCTATATTATACATAGCCATTTAACTGGCCGCTACTTAAGTTGCGCGAATGAGTCCGAATACTTGACTTGTTAAGTATTTTTAAGGATCTGTTCGACGCTGCTGCCCGGTTTGTATTTTTTCAGGCCGGCTTTCTGAGACTTCCAATAATCCAAGACCGGCTGGATGATGCGCCAGCTTTCTAAGACTTCGCCGCTGCCGGCGAACAGGCTTTGACTGCCTCGCATGGCGTCGACCAGGATCTGCTCATAAGCGTTTGGCAGACGGTCGTCAAAGTCCTGTTCGTAAGAAAAACTTAGAGTCTTTTTCTGTAATTTACGGTCATAGCCCGGCTGCTTGACCCACAGGTCGAGTTCTATCCCCTCCCCCGGCTGGACGCGCAGGACCAGACTATTGGGCTCGGAGTTATTGTCTTTTTTAAAATTAACCCGGATTTGGGTCAGTTTTTGGTCCAGGTTCTTGCCGGTGGCCAGATAAACCGGCGTCTGCGCCCACCTGGGATCGCTGGAGGTCAGCTTAAGCGCCGCGAAGGTTTCGGTCGCCGAATCCGGGTTGCCTACTTCGTTCTTATATCCGTCATATTGGGCTCGGACCACCGACTCGTCCAGTTCTTTTTTGGGAATCGCCAGCTGTTTAAGGGCGGCCAGGCGCCGGGACGGCAGGTCGTTAAAGTCGAAGTCGTGCGGGCACGGCTCCATCAGCGTCAAGGCGGCCAGCTGCAGGCCGTGGCTTTGGATGATGTCACGCAAGGCGCCGGTCTGCTCGTAAAAATTGCCGCGGCCTTCGATACCGATTTTCTCGGCGATGACGATTTCGATGAAATCTATGAACTCGCTGCTCCAGACATGGCGGAAGACGGCGTTGCTGCCCAAGAATACGGCGATGTTCTGGGCCATCTCTTTGGCTAAATAATGGTCTATGCGATAGATCTGTTCTTCTTTGAAATAGCGGTTGGCTTCGTCGATGATCTTGCCGGCCGAGGCCAGATCCGATCCGAACGGTTTTTCCAGCAGCAGTTTGATGCCGTCGCCATCCAGGCCGGCTTTCCCCAGATTGGCGACGATCGGCAAGACGGCCTCCGGCGGCACGGCGAAATAAAAGATCACCTGCTCGGTATCCAGGCTTTTGATTTTTCGTTTCAGCTTATCGTACTGGTCGGCCCGGCCGTAGTCCATCTGGAAAACTTCGAACTGATCGGCCAGATTGGCCGTTCCGGCCGGCAGGATGTCGGTCGCCTTGACGTCGCGGCGACTGAGGCCGACGATCTTAAGCCGGGTCCGGATGTCGGAGCTTTCGCAGATCTCGCTGAGGGCCGGCAGTAGATAGCGGCGGGACAAATCACCGGTGACCCCGAAAATCAGTAGCGACGTTGATGGTAATTCCTGCCCCATGCTGCTCCTTTTATATTTAAAGTATACGGCAAACTGTTGATAGCCGGCGGCCCAAGCTGTTACAATATCTGGGAATGCATAAGAGGTGCAGTGCAGCGACACGGCGTAATAAGCCAGCCGCCGCTCTACCATGTTTGGAGGGTGGACTGGTATGGTGATGCCTTTTTTTGGTTTCGAAGTGGAGCCGCTGGGCGCCCAGCCTTTATTCAATATCGGGCCCCTGACTATCACAAATACCATCCTGACCGGCTTTTTGGTCGCTATTCTGTTGGTGATTGTTATGGGCATAGCCGCCCGCGCCAGCCAGCTGTGGCCCAAGAGCAAATTGGCTTTTTATGTCGAATCTTTAATAGAGGCGGCCCTGGATATGATTACCGAGCTATTCGGCGACAAAGCCATGGCCATGCGCTATTTCCCGCTGCTTATCACGCTTTTCATATTCATTTTGATCTGTAATCTGACCGGCATCCTGCCCGGTATCGAGACGATTACCTATCATCATACGTCGCTGCTGCGGGCCTGGACCACGGACCTGAACGCCACGGCCGGCTTGGCTATCCTGACGATGGTCACGGTGCAGGTGCACGCCGTCCGCTCCATCGGCGCCAAGGGTTATTTCCAGCATTATTTCACGCACCAGCCCTGGAAGCCGCTGAACCTTTTCGTCGGTCTTTTGGACGTGTTCGGAGAGATAATGCGGCTGGTGACTTTGGCGCTGCGGCTCTTTGGAGTGATTTACGGCGGCGAGGCGCTGCTATTCGCCCTGGGAGCCGTTGGCGGCAACCTTGGCTGGCTGACGATGCTGCCGATAATGTTTCTGGAGATTTTCTTCTGTCTGGTCCAAGCCTACCTGTTCATGATGCTGTCCGCCTCGTACCTGGTGATGTCGACCTCCATGCACGAGAAAGAAGAGACCGAGGAGACCGTCCACGCGGTAGCAGGGGGCGCCAAGGCATGAATAAGTTAAGTAAATAAAGGAGCTAGTAATGCAACACGTCGATCCATCATTAATCAAAGGTTTAACCATCGGACTGGGCGCCATCGGCCCGGCTATCGGCATGGGCCTGATCGGAGCGTCCGTTGTCGGTGCCGTCGGCCGCAATCCCGAGATCCAAGGCAAGATCCTGTCTACGGCCTTCATCATGATCGGCCTGGTTGACGCTGTTCTGGCCTTCGTGCTGTTAATCCTGTTCACTACCAAATAAGAGGAGTTTGCCAATTTTGACTGTACTGCCGACACAATTCGCCCAAGCCAGTGATTCCAGCAGCGGACTGGGGGCTTTCCAATTGAATCTGAAAGATTTGGTAATCCAGCTGATCACGTTCGTCCTGGTGCTGCTCATTCTGCGTAAATGGGTAGTGCCGAAACTGGTCGCCACTATGGATAAACGCCGGGAAACGCTGGAGCAAAGTCTGACCAACGCCCGGGCTACCGAGGAAGCTCTGGCCAAGGCCGAAGCCCGAGCCGAAGAGATTTTGGGCCGGGCGCGAGCCCAGGCCGACGAAGCCCTGGCTCAAGCCAAAGATGCCGGCGCCAGCGTGGTAGCCAAGGCCGAAACGGCAGCCGCCGAACGGGCCGAGCTGATTATCAAAGACGCCGAATCGCGCCTGGATGAAGAGCGCCAGAAGCTACGGGCCGAGCTACGGGCCGAGCTGGCCGACCTGGTGGCCGACGCTACCGAGAAGATCATCCACGAAAAGCTGGACGAAAAACGCGACATGTCATTAATCGAACGCGCCATCAAGGGGATAACCGGATGAACAGGGTTAGCCGCCGCTCGCTCGCCCACTGGGCCGCCGACCAATTGATGGCCGGTCAGTCGGCCGCCGCTGTAGCTAAACACTTAGCGGCCGTTTTAAAACAGGCCGGTATGACACATCAGGCCGGTTTTTTGATCGATGACATCGCTTGGGAGCTGGAGCAGCGCCGGGCCCTGGCGGTCAGCCGAGTCACCAGCGCCACGGCCTTATCCGGGCAAGTCCAACAAGCTTTGATCGCCCAGATCAAAAAAGCTACCGGCGCCCGGGACGTAGTTTTAGAAAAGAACATTGATAAATCGGTTGTAGGCGGCCTGCGCGTAGAGACATCGAACCATGTATGGGATTCAACCATAGCCCGCAAACTGACTGAACTGAAGGAGGTATTTTAGTGGCCAAAATTGATAATGAAGTAAAAAGCTTAGCCGAAGAAGTCAAAAAGGCCATCGCCGAGCTATCGGCCAGCGGCCAGGAGCAATCTTCGGGCATCGTTACCAGAGTCGGCGACGGCGTGGCCTGGATTTACGGGCTGAGAGGCTGCGGTTATGCCGAGATGCTTGAAATCGAAGGGCTCCACGGCAAAGTGACGGCTTTCGCGCTGAACTTATTAGAAGACGAGATCGGCGCCGTGCTGCTGAGCCCGGACGAAGAGGTCGGTGCCGGCGCCAAAGTCCGCCTAACCGGAGAAGTTCTGTCGGTACCCGTCGGACCGGAACTGGTCGGCCGTGTAGTCGACCCTCTGGGCCGACCATTGGACGGCAAAGCCGAAGCCAAGACCGGCGCCCGCGGCGCCATAGAAGCCACGGCTCCCGGAGTTATTGAACGAAAAAGCGTGCACGAACCGCTGCAGACCGGCATCACCGCCATCGACGCCATGGTGCCGATCGGCCGCGGCCAGCGCGAACTGATCATCGGCGACCGCCAGACCGGCAAGACCGCCATCGCCATCGATACCATGATCAACCAGGCCAAGCAAGATACCGGCGTCATCAATATCTACGTGGCTATCGGCCAGAAGAACTCGCGGGTGGCCCGCATCATTGAGCGACTGAAGCGGGAAGGCGTGATGGACCAGACCATCATCGTAGCCACCAGCGCCAGCGACCCGGCGCCGCTGCAGTACTTGGCGCCCTATGCCGGCGCGGCTATCGGCGAATGGTTCCGCGACAACAAGCGCCACGCCCTGATAATTTACGACGATTTGTCCAAACATGCCGTGGCCTACCGCCAGATGTCGCTGCTGCTGCGCCGGCCGCCGGGGCGCGAAGCTTACCCGGGGGACGTCTTTTACCTGCACTCGCGCTTACTGGAGCGGGCCGCCAAACTGTCGGACGCGCTCGGCGGCGGCAGCCTGACGGCTTTGCCGATAATCGAGACTCAGGCCGGCGACGTTTCGGCCTATATCCCGACTAACGTCATCTCTATCACCGATGGCCAGATATATCTGGAGACCGATCTGTTTTACCAGGGTATCCGGCCGGCCATATCGGTCGGTTTATCGGTCAGCCGTGTCGGGGGTGCCGCCCAGCCGCCCGCGATCCGTTCTGTAGCCGGCAGCTTGCGGCTGGACCTTGCCCAGTATCGTGAACTGGCCGCCTTTTCGCAGTTTTCGTCCGACCTGGACGCCGACACCCAGGCCCGCCTGGCCCGCGGCTCGCTGCTGACCGAACTGCTCAAACAACCCCAATATTCGCCTTTGGGCATCTGGCAGCAGGTAGTCACGATCTTAGCCGGTACCAGCGGCGCTTTTGACGGAGTCCCTATGGCCAATGTCCGGTCCGCCCAGGAAGCCCTGCTGACCCTGGTCGAACAAAAGCACAAAAATGTCATAGACAGCCTGCAGGCCGGCAAACCGGACGAAGCGCTGCAGAAAAAGATAACCGAATTGGCATCCTCGATCGCCAAACAATATCATCAGCACCAGGAGAAGAGCGCGTAAATGGCCCAGACACGAACCTTACAGCGGCGCATCCGCTCCGTTAAGAACGCCAAGCAGATCACCAAGGCCCTGGAAGTGGTGGCGGCCAGCCGGATGCGCCGGGTGGTGCAGCTGGTAGAGGGCAGCCGCACGTACGGAGAACTGGCGGCGGCGATTATAGCCAAGATCGCGGCTAATCCCGAGGCTCACCGCCAGCCCTATTTCTCGCCGCCGGCCGATAAGCCGGCCTTATATATCGTGATAAGCTCGGACCGCGGCCAAGCCGGGGCCTTCAATTCCAATATTTTCCACACGGCGATACAAGGTTTCCGCCAAGAGCGGAGCCGGCCGCAGGTCATCGTCTTCGGCCGCAAAGGGGCCCGCTTCTTTTCGCGGCTCAGCGGCATCGACCTGCGCGGCACCTATGAGAATCTCGAGGACGTGCCGGACGTTAACGTTTTTTCAGCGGCCATGGAAGCCGTGATCGGCGGCTTAGCCGAAGGTCAGATCGGCAAGGTGTCGATAATCTATACTCAGTTCATCTCGTCGCTTTCCCAGAAAGCCGTGTCATTGCAGCTGTTCCCGGCGGATCTGCCGCCGGCCGACGCGGCGCCGCAGTCTGTTCCGGAGTTCGAGCCCGACATCACCGATGTTTTAGAAGAAGGCATCCGGCTTTATCTGCAGGCCCGCCTGATGCAGGCCAAGGTGGAATCGGCGGCCAGCGAACACGCCATGCGCATGGTGGCCATGGGCAACGCTAACCGCAATGCCGGCGACCTGATAGATAATTTAACCCTGGAACTTAACGCCACACGCCAAGCCGCCATTACCCAGGAAATCGCCGAGATAACCGGCGGCGCCGCGGCCATCGCCGATTGATTAAAGAAGGAGATAATATGCAAGCAACAACCGAACGAAAAACTTCAGCCAAAAAAGGCACGATTATTCAGATTGTCGGTGTCGTTGTCGACGTTGAGTTCGAAGGCCACCTGCCGGCCATTTATAACGCGTTAAGCGTCGAGGTCGACGGCCGGCCGCTGGTCTTGGAAGTCGCCCAGCACTTAAGCCAGCGGGCGGTCCGGGCCATCGCCTTGGGACCGACTGATGGCCTGACGCGCGGCGTAGCCGTGACCGACACCGGCGCCCCGATCAGCGTGCCGGTCGGCGATCCCACTCTGGGAAGGATGTTCAACGTGTTAGGGGAGCCTATTGACGGCAAGCCGGCGCTTAAAGACGTTAAGACCGGCCCTATCCACCGCGATCCGCCGGGCCTGACCGACCAGAATCCCAAAGTCGAAATCCTGGAAACCGGTATCAAAGTAATCGATCTTATCTGCCCCATCACCCGGGGCGGTAAGGTAGGCCTGTTCGGGGGCGCCGGCGTCGGCAAGACCGTTTTCATTACTGAGCTTATCAACAACATTGCCAAGTTCCATAAGGGTCGCAGCGTGTTCGCCGGCGTCGGCGAGCGCACCCGCGAGGGCAACGACCTTTACTACGAGATGGCCGAATCCAAAGTACTGGATAAGACTTCTCTGGTGTTCGGCCAGATGAACGAACCGCCGGGAGCGCGCTTGCGGGTGGCTTTAACCGGACTGGCGATCGCCGAAAGCTTCCGCGACGAAGGCAACGACGTGCTCCTATTCATCGATAATATATTCCGCTTCACGCAAGCGGGCTCCGAGGTCTCCGCTCTGCTGGGCCGCCTGCCCAGCGCCGTCGGCTACCAGCCGACGCTTTCAACCGAAATGGGTCTGTTGCAGGAACGCATCACTTCGACCAAAAAAGGGTCCATCACTTCCGTCCAGGCTGTCTTCGTGCCGGCCGACGACTTGACCGACCCGGCACCGGCCACCACTTTCGCCCACCTGGACTCAACTGTCACCCTCAGCCGATCTTTAACGGAACTTGGCCTTTATCCGGCCGTGGATCCGCTAGATTCCACTTCCACCCTGCTCGATCCCGAGCTGATCGGCCAGGAACACTACCAGGTCGCCCGCGAAGTCCAGCGCGTCCTGCAGCGCTATAAGGATCTGCAGGATATCATCGCCATTCTGGGGATGGAGGAGCTGGGCGAAGACGACAAGCAGCTGGTAGCCCGCGCCCGCCGCATCCAGCGCTTCCTGACCCAACCATTCTTCGTGGCCGAGGTATTTACCAATATTCCCGGCGCTTACGTGCCGCTTAAAGAAACCATCCGCGGTTTCAAAGAAATCCTTGAAGGTAAGCACGACGGTAAGAGCGAACAAGCATTCTACATGAAGGGTACGATTGACGAAGTCAAAGAAGGCAAAGCACCTACAGCTGAGGAGAAGAAAGCCAGTAAGGGATCCGCTCCACAGAAAGAGGCTAAAGTTAAAAAATGAGGGATCTGGATCTAAGGGAAAAGAGTAGCACCGGTTCTCGCAGAGAATTTGGATTCATTCCAAAAGGTGCGTTGAGGAAAACCGTAGGTTGTCCTCAAGAGCCGGAGGCCTAAGTAATGATGCATTTCCAGCTGGTTTCCGCCCAAGGCTCAAAGTTTGATGGCGACGCCTATGAGGTCATTATCCCGACGGCCGGCGGCGATATCGCCGTCTTCGAGAACCACATGCCGCTGATTTCTTCGGCCCGCGGCGGCGTCGTCAGTGTCCGGGTCCAATCCGGCGATAGTGATGACCAGATGAAGCATTTCGCCGTCAACGGCGGCATCATGCAGGTCGAAGGCAAGACGTTGAGATTCTTAAGCGATGACATCACGGCCTCTGACGAAGTCAATGAAAAAGAGGCCGAAGCCGCTTTAGCCCGCGCCGAAGAGCTGGTCCGCGGCGCCGGCACCCAGCAGGAAATCGCCGAAGCCCACCGCATGCTAGGCCGCAGCCGGGCCCAGCTGCAGGTCGCCAAGATGCGCCGCCGCCATCACAGCTGATTACTGATTATGGCGAGCTAAGATCGTTTGTTACTAAGTGCCCAGCGCACAGAGGGACTTATTGATTTATCAGTGCGATGGATACACCCTATCCAGCAACACGGCCGGCGCATACCCTCTTTCAGCTCCGAGATTACGCGCTTGACGTGGTCCGCCCGAGTCTCCGGTTTCTTAGGTGAGATGGTCCAGCAGATCCATTCGTTGCGCGCCAGCGGAGTGATATCTTCCCAAAGAGCCAAAGCCTTTCTGTCTGCCAAAAGCGCCTTCTTTAGATCGGCCGGCAGCCAGTGCACTACACCGTCGGAAATTTGTTTCATGGCCATATATTTATATTACTCGAATTATATGTTTTTTATGAATGTGTAAGCGGCATTTTTTAGTGTTAGTTTGGCATTTCAACCAAGTATCCGCGACCGCAATGTATAATGCAATTATCTAACTATAACGAGGAGGATTTTATGGAAATGAAGCTTGAAGTAGTGCCAATCGGCGTAACCGACGTAGATCGGGCCAAGACTTTTTACGTTGAGAAATTCGGCTTCCACGCCGACGTGGATCAACCATTAGGAGATAAAAGATACGTTCAGCTGACGCCTCCAGGTTCGGCTTGTTCCATATCTTTAGGTATCGGGATCACAGAAACAAAACCGGGGGGAATTGACGGTCTTTTATTGGTCGTAGGCGACATCCAGGCAGTCTATAAAGATCTTTCCGGCCGCGGAGTCGAACTCAGCGAGCCTAAGATGGAAGCTTGGGGCTCGACCCACAGCTACCTTAGTGATCCCGACGGTAATCGCTGGACGATCCAGCAAAAACCTTCCCGTTAAAACTGGATGCCTAAACGCTATTGAACATGGCTGGGGAAGAGGGATTCGAACCCCCGATCCTGGGACCAGAACCCAGTGCCTTACCGCTTGGCCATTCCCCATCGTCGAAGTGTAATTGTGCTTTTGCCGTATTGCCGACAAAACAAGTTTGGTCGGCAATACTAGCAAGCTCACAAAGCCTTCTCCTCTCAATTTCGCGAAACACTGCACTGCGGAGTTTCACAAAATTGTAACGCTGCAATGTTTGACCCCTGTTATTATACTTATTCTAGCGTTAATCCACAACGGCGGTTATACTTTAGATAATCATGATGCATCCAATCGGACGCAAGGAACTTTGGCACGCGCAGCTGGTACTTCTTTTAGCGGTTCTTCTGCAGTTCAGCGTCCCCAGCCATCTGCGCTTCGGCGACAAATACACCATCGCTATCATCGAACTTATCCTGGTGGGAGGCATCGGCATCACCGCGCCTAAGCGCCATATCAGCTTCAAAGGCTTCAACCGTACTATCGCCGTACTTCTGATTGCCGTGGTTTCATTCGCCAATCTAAGTTCGCTGGCGCTGGTAGTCAACGGCTTACTGAACGGCAGCCAGGTACCGGGCAAACAGCTGGTGGTCGCCGCTTTCTCGATATTCATAACCAACATCATCGCTTTCAGCCTATGGTATTGGGAGCTGGACAGCCCGGGCCTCACGGGAGTCAAAAAACACGACGCCGGTCCAAGATTTGATTTCCCGCAGATGGAATCCAAACTGAAAGAATCCGAAGGCTGGGAACCGACCTTCTTTGATTACTTGTATCTTTCCATAACCAATGCCTCGGCGTTTTCGCCGACCGATACTATGCCCTTGACACACTTCGTCAAGGGTCTGATGAGCATTCAGGCGCTTATATCACTGCTAGTAGTGGTCCTAGTCACGGCCCGGGCCGTCAACATCTTAGGCTAAGCGCTTAGCGACGACGTCCCAGTTGACCACGTTCCACCAGGCTTCGATGTACTCCGGACGGCGGTTCTGGTATTTCAAGTAGTAGGCGTGCTCCCAAACGTCCAAGCCCAGCACCGGCGTCTTCCCGTCTTTGAGCGGCGTCTCCTGGTTGGCGGTCGACGTGATTTCCAGACCATCGCCGTTTTTGACCAGCCAGGCCCAGCCGGAACCGAACTGCCCGACGGCGGCCTCCGTGAACTTGGCTTTAAAATCATCGGCGCTCCCGAAAGTCTTGGTAACGGCTTCCGGGATATCCATACTGCCGCCCGGTTTCATGGTTTCCCAGAACATCGCGTGATTATAGTGGCCGCCGCCGTTATTGCGCATCGCGGTACGGATATCACCCGGCAGGGACTCTATATATTTCAGGATTTCCTCGATCGATTTGTTCTGCCACTCCGGCGCGCCCGATAAGGCATCGTTCAGTTTGGTGACATAAGTAGCATGGTGCTTGTCATGATGGATCTCCATCGTCTTAGCGTCGATGTAGGGCTCCAGCGCATCAAATGCATAGCCCAAGTCTGGTAATTCGAACATTCTACCCTCCTCTCGGATTTTTTAAGACCGCTCAGGACGCCACTTCAGGAGCTCGGCGGCGTAAGCGATCCAAAATAACAGGACGCTGACTTCTATGACCGTCCACCAGCCGGGTGATTGGCTGAGGTATTTACCGAAGTAACCGCTGTTCTGTAAAGCTTTGGCGGTATCGCTGGTTACCAAAAACAGGTTTTCTATGAACCAGAAGCCGGCGACCAGCACGGCCAGAGCGATGCCCCAGAACCGCAGCATGGCGCTCATAGGTACGCGCAGCAGGCTGAGCGCGCCCCAGACCTCCGCCACGATGACCACGATGGCCACGACGACCGGCCAGCCAATGTTGACGTTATCCAAAAAATCTTTGAATTTCCCAAAGCCGATGACCTGCAATATGGCCATTACGAATAAAACGGCCGCCGGTATGGCCAGCGCGTTCCAGCTTGCCGGGCTTAACGCCGGAGTCTTTTCCCCACCAGACCAGTTTGACCTGTAATCTCGATAAGATCTCATATGTCCCCTCGCTTTTATTTATTGCTTTTATAATACACCAAAAGCAGCGGCTATTTCTGATTTTCGCTGCGCCATTTGGCGATTTGGGCGTGGTGGCCGCTGAGCAGTACGTCCGGCACTTCCAGGCCGCGGAACTCTTCGGGCCGCGTGTAGTGAGGATGCTCTATGATTTCATTTTGGCTGTAGCTTTCCAGCTCGGCGCTGGTTTCGCCGCCCAGGACACCGGGAATCAGTCTGGTCACGGCATCGGTTACGATCATAGCCGGCAGCTCGCCGCCGGTCAGCACGTACCGGCCGACGGACAGCTGCTTGTCGACGATGGTCGTGATGCGTTCGTCGTAGCCTTCGTAGCGGCCGCAGATTATGATAAGTCCGGCTTCGGTGGCCGCGAACTCTCGGGCCATCTCCTGGTCGAACATCTCGCCGCGCGGCGTCATCAGCAGTATCTGGGCGTCCGGATCGGCCGCTTTGGCGTGTTCGACGGCCGCGAACAGCGGCTCCGGCCGCAGCACCATGCCGTCGCCGCCACCGTACGGTATGTCATCAACCTGCTTGCGCGGACCGATACCGAAGTCACGCAGGTTGATAAGATTATACTCGACCAGTTTTTCTTTCTGAGCTTTCCAAAGCATAGACGAATTCAAAACGCCCTCGAACATCTCCGGGAAGAGGGTGATGATTTGGATTTTCATATTGTCTAGACGTCGAGGTCGTCGAGGTCGGCTAGTTCGGCGCGGGTCCGTGATACAACGTCCGACGGTTCTTCTTCGGCGGTGATTTCCTCGACCTGCTCTTCTTCTATGACTTCCTCGTCGGCCGGCTCGTCCTTGACCGGAGCCGCGGAATCATCATTATCGTCGGCCGGAGCCGGCTTGTCGCTGCGGCGCGGCGCCGGACGGTCGCCGGGCTCGCCGGTATCGACGATCTTCAAATTATAGCGGGCATCATTCTTGGTTCCTAAGGCTCGTAATAATGTCCGCAGGCTTTGGGCGGTGGCGCCGCGCTTACCGATGACGCGGCCCAGATCCTCCGGGTCCACCGACAGCTCCAACAGAACGCCTTTTTCGTCGATAGTGCGTTCGATTTTAACGGCGTCCGGATTGTTAACGAGTGATCTTACGATGTATTCAATGAATTGCTGGTCTATGCTGGCGGCCATACGGAATCTCCTTATCTAGTAGCAAGTATTAATTATACCAGTACGGTTTGGCGGGTTATGTAAGAATTCTCTTGGTCCCGGCCGGTTTATTCGGCCGTTTTTTCGGCTTCCGGCGCTGTGGCCTCAGGCTTGGCCTCGGCTGTCTCTTCGACTGGGACCTCGGGTTCGACCGGAGCTTCCGGCGCGGCTGCGGTTTCTTCAGCCGCGGGTTCAACGGTTTCAGCGACAGTCTCGGTTTCTGGCGGTGTAGCTTCGGCGGATTCGGCCGGGGCCTCGGTTGCAGCAGCTGGAGCTTCCGGCGCGGCCGGGCGGGTACTTCGACGCTTGTCCGGATTGCGCACTGTCCGCTCTCTTGGCTCGCTGAGCTTCACCCAGGCCGGCAATTTGACGCCTTCGCTTTGTAAAAGACGCGCCACCCGGTCGGACGGCTGAGCGCCGTTTTCTAGGTACTTAGCGGCCTCCTGGCTATCGATAGTGGCGGTCTTGGTATGAGGATTATAATTGCCCAGATAAGCCACTATGCGGCCGCCGGACGGACTGAAACGACTGTCTTGAACGATCACCCTGAATTGGGCGTGACCGCTGCGGCCGGTTCTTTGAAGACGAATGGCTAACATTAAATACTAACTCCTTGTAGTCCCTGAAATTTTACAGATATCCACCTCTGTTGTCAATTCTTCTTATATTGTTTGATGGCCGCGGTGGCGGCAGCCACCTGGGCGGCTTGCTTGCTGGGGCCAGTGCCTTCGCCAAGTAGTTGGTTATTCACGAATACGCCGATGACGAATATCTTGTCATGGTCCGGCCCTTCTTCGCTGATCACCTTGTACACCGGCGTGAAGCCTTCTTTGTTCTGCACCAGCTCCTGCAGGCGCGATTTCGGATCAAGCCAGGTGCCGGATTCCAGGATGGTATCGAAAGTCGTCAGCAGGGTCTTGGTGATGTATTCCTTAGCGGCTTCGTAGCCTTTTTCCAGATACAGCGCTCCGACCACGGATTCGTAAGTGTTGGCTAAGATCTGCTGGCGAGCCCGCTCCGAGCCCCGTTTCTCGCCGCGGCTTAGACGCAGCAGCGGTTCAAAACCTTCGCGGGCGGCGGCGGCGCTGATGCTTTCGGTACGGACCAGGGCGCTGCGCCAATTGGTCAGAATGCCTTCCGGCTCTTTATAGTTGCCGTAAAGATATTCGGTGACTACCAGTTCCAAGACGGCGTCGCCTAGAAATTCCAGCCGTTCATTATGTTCCAGAGCGGTCTTCTTATGCTCGTTCAAGTAGGAGCGGTGGGTAAATGCCGTCACCAGCAATTGGGTATCATCAAAGCCGCCGAAATGGTCATTGGCGAAAGCTTGGTATTTGGTAGTGTCCATGGGTATTAGGTTAGTTTCCTTACTTACTATTCCTGATTTTCTTTAAGCCGAGCAGAATCAATTTGCCGATGTCCTCGTATTCGATCTTATCCAGCGCCTCGTTGGCGCTTAGCCAGCCGATGCTCTTCATCCATTCCTCGGCCTTTATCTTGCCGCTGTCGCCTAAGGCTTCGACCAAGAAGATTTCGGTGGTCATCAGTACCAGGCTGTCGGCTCGGCGATAGCGGAAGTTGATTTTGCCCAGCCAGTCTCCAATCCTCATCTTCTGCAGGCCGGTCTCTTCGCGAATTTCGCGCTCGGCGGTCGTCCTGGCGGCCTCACCGTCTTCGATGTGGCCTTTGGGAATCGTCCAGCGGCCCTTGGAATCTTGTATCAAAAGTATCTCAACGCCGCCCGCTCGGTTCTTGCGATATACGATACCGCCGGCGGTCGGCTCGCGTACTACCTCCTTGATAGCCGGGCGATGCGTCTGGACAAATTTTCGTAAGCCGGAAATCGGCTTGGGCCTTTTCATCATCTTAAAGTCTTATCCTTTTTTGACGGTTGGTTTAGGTTTGGCGGTCTTTTTGACGGTCTTTGCTTCTTCGCTGTGGCGCAGAACGGTGCCCAGCACGCCGTTGATGAACTTGGAAGAGTTATCGCCGCCAAAGGCTTTGGCCAGCTCTACCGCCTCGTTGATCACGACTTTCGGCGGCACCCCCTCCTCGAACAGCAGTTCATAGACGCCGATGCGCAGGATTACGCGGTCCATCCGGGCGATCTGTTCGATCGGCCATTCCGGAGCCACCGGCCGGATGATGTCATCCAGCTCCTGCTGTTTATCGTGAACGCCGCGGACTAACTCGCCGATAAAGTCCTTATCCTCTATCGTTTCCTCGTATCGCGCAATGTTTCGCTCCAAAACCTCGTCAAGGTTTAGGCCGGAGTCTTCGACTTCGCGGCGAAAATCCTCCTCGTAAAGAGTTTGGAGTGCAACAATGCGGCCAAGATGGCGGTTAGCGCTCATACGTTGTCAATCTTTCTAGCTTTGTTTAGCCGAACCACTTATTTTAGTATACCCTAGCGGTTCGTCCGAGCTACGAGCTTTTAGGCTTCCGGTGTCTTATTGGCGGCCCCCACCTTGACCGGGCTTTTGGCGTTGACGCGGCGGGCCAGTTTTCTGACCAAGTGGCTGCGACGCATGCCGGTGCGGCGGGAACTGGTTCGTTTCTTGGGCTTTCCCACTAAGAACACTCCTTTTAGGGGCTTAAATTAACTTGTAGCTTAGGTGTTATTGTAGCAAAAATGACCCTATATAACAAGACTGACTAGGCGACCCGGCACATAGATAGCTTTGGTGATAGTCTTGTTTGCTATCTGGGAGGCGATCTTTGCATCGGACTTCGCGGCGGCGATGGCATCTTCTTCGCTTATATCAGCGGCTACGACGATTTCCGAGCGGACTTTGCCGTTTATCTGAACGGCTAGAGTGACAACTTCCTCGGCGGCTAGGTCTTCGTCCCAGACCGGCCAATTTGAAATATGGACCGAGCTGTCATGGCCCAGACTTTCCCAGACTTCTTCGGTGATGTGCGGCGCGAACGGCGCCAGCAGCTGAGTCAGCGTTTCTATCGCGAAGCGCCAGCCGGCCGACTGACTGACGCCGGCCTCGGCCTTGAGCTTATATAAATCGTTCACCAGTCCCATCATGGCAGCGATAGCGGTATTGAAGCTCAGGTGCTCAAGATCTTCGGTTACTTTCTTGACGGTCTTGTGAGCCACCGCCGTGATTTCTAAGTCTTTTGAATCATCTTCCCCTTCGGATTCCAGGAATTCGCCCACCAGCGTCCAGAAACGGTCTAGAAACCGGCGGGTGCCGGCGATACCGCTCATATCGTACGGGCCGCCCTGTTCATAGGGCCCCATGAACATAAGGTAAAGCCGCAGACTGTCAGCCCCATAGCTGTTCACCTGCTCGTCCGGGTTCACTACATTGCCTCGGCTTTTGCTCATCTTCTGGCCATCGGGACCCAGGATTATCCCCTGATTGGTCAACTTTTTAAACGGTTCTTCGAAACCAAGACCATGATGGTCGTGCAGGAACTTAGTCACGAAACGGGCGTACAGCAGGTGCAGTATGGCATGCTCGATGCCGCCGATATAGTGGTCCATCGGCATCCATTTATTAACGAGCTCCGTATCAAATGGCGCTTTATTATTCTTCGGGTCGATATATCGCAAGAAGTACCAGCTGGAATCGACGAAAGTATCCATGGTATCGGTCTCGCGCTTGGCTGGGCCATCGCAATTGGGGCATTTGGTATTCACGAAATCATCGCGCTCATACAGCGGCGATCTCCCGGTTAGTTCGAACTCAACGTCTTCTGGCAGAATGACTGGCAAATCCGTTTCCGGCACTGGCTGAATGCCGCATTTTTCGCAGTAAACGATCGGGATCGGTGTACCCCAATAACGCTGGCGGCTGATCAGCCAGTCGCGCAATTTGTAGTTAGTCTGTGCTTTAGCGATTCTCTCTTTGGCCAGATCAGCCACGATTTTCTCCCGCGCATCAGAGCTATCCATTCCGTCATATTTATCCGAGTTCACCAGCACGCCCTCGCCAGTATAAGGTTCATCCAGGACAAGGTACCGGTACATCGACTCGTGGATACCGTCGTCTAACATGCCCGCCACCTTATCTAACGGCTCCCAGCTGACTGTAAATTTATCTTTCTCGCCATGGTCCAGGCTGGTGTCTTCCCTGTCCTCATCAATAAGATCAAACAGCAGGCCTTTGCCGCTGGCATGCACATTAATGTTTTTAGTGTTGCTGTAAAAATAGCCATGGCCCTTAAACTCGGCCTCTTTGACTAAGCTGAAGTTGGTGTAGCCGGTTTCTTCGCGGATTTCTCGTTCAGCAGCCTTAATATGCTTTTCGCCGGCTTCAACACTGCCGCCAATCATCATGTAGCCACCGTAATTCTTTTTGCGCGGGCCCCAGTTAAGTACTAAAACTTTGTCTTTACCTGGGTTGCGCAGGGCCACGAAGATTTTTTCACTCTGGACGTCGTCGCCCTGGGCTTCACCAAAAGTCGGTTCTATGACGAACTTAATAGGCAGGTCGAATTTTTTGGCAAATTCATAATCACGCTGGTCGTGGGCCGGAACGGCCATAATAGCGCCGGTGCCATAGCTGGCTAAGACGTAGTCGGCAATCCAGATAGGAATTTTTTCCTTAGTCGCCGGGTTAATGGCGTAAGCGCCGGTGAATGAGCCGGTCTTATGCTTTTCGCCCTCTTTGCGCTCCAACTCCGTCTTATGGCTGGTCTCTTCGATGTATTGTTCGACACGCTGCCGGCATTCATCCCTCATGATATCTTTCACCAGCGGGTGTTCCGGCGCCAGCACCATATAAGTCGCGCCGAAAATCGTATCTGGCCGGGTGGTGAACACTTCAATGTCCTTATCGCTGTCATCAACTTTGAATCTAACCAGAGCACCCTGGCTTTTGCCTATCCAGTTCTCCTGCATGGTTTTGACCTTCTGCGGCCATTCCACCGTTTCTAGATCATCTAATAACCGCTCGGCGAAATCGGTGATCTTATAAAACCATTGCTCCAACTCTTTTTGGATGACCGGCGTGCCGCAGCGCTCGCAGACGTTATCTTCGCCGACCACTTGCTCGTTGGCCAGTACTGTCTGGTCCTTTGGGCACCAATTGACTACCCGTTTGGTGCGGTAAGCCAGGCTTTTTTCGTACAGTTTCAAAAATAGCCACTGGTTCCAGCGATAAAAATCCGGCTGGCAGGTTGTCAGAGTATGGTCCCAATCATAGCTGGCGCCGATCTGGGCGATCTGGCGCTTCATAGAATTGATATTGCTATAAGTCCATTTAGCCGGCTGGATACCGCGCTTGATAGCGGCGTTTTCGGCCGGCAGCCCAAAGGCGTCAAAGCCAATTGTCGTTAAAACGTTATTGCCCAGCATCCGCCTAAAGCGGGCGACGGTATCGGTTGGCCCAAAGTTATACCAGTGCCCGATATGCAAATCACCCGAAGGGTACGGCAGCATCGGAACGACATAAAATTTATCGTCCGTCCGGCCCATATCAGTCTTATAGATGCCGGATTCGGCCCAGACTTTCTGCCACTTGGGCTCTATCTCCTTTGGATTATAACGCCTCATCTTAAGCTATATTCTAACAGAGAAGAAGCTGTAACCTAGACCAGGGTGAGCCAGTTTTTGTAGGCTTCGGTTTCGCCGGATTGGGCGGAGCGGTAAGCGTCGGCTATTTTTGACGTTAATCCGCCGATTTTTCCGTCGCCCAAAGCCCGCTTATCAATCGATAAGATCGGCGTGACCCGGGCCGAGCTGCCGCACATAAAGGCTTCGTCGGCAATGTAAAGCTCGCTGCGGTCGATACTGCGCTCCTGCACGGGAATATCCAGATCCTTGGCTATCGTCAGGATACTGCTTCTGGTGATGCCTTCTAAGATGTCGGTTGCCGGGCCGGGCGTGGTCAGCACGCCGCCGCGGACGATAAACAGATTAGCCACCGTACCCTCGGCCACATGGCCGTGCTCATCAACGGCGATGGCGTCGTCGTAGCCGTTCAGTAAGGCTTCGTTTTTCATCAAGCTGGCATTGACGTAACTGCCATTGACTTTGGCTCGCGACGGGATGGCATTGTCCGGATTGCGCATCCAGCTGGATACGCAGACATGGGCGCCGCTTACCGGCAGGATCTCGCCCATCGGATAAACATAGGCACTGAGCGAATTCTTCAAGCCGTGAATTTTGGTACCGGCAATCAGTTCATCGATAAATACAGTTACCCGTATCAGAGCATTTTCCTTAACTTTGTTCCGGCTCAGCAGTTCCAACATTGTCTGCTGGAACTTTTCGTACGGCCACTCTTTGGCGAAAGAATCGAAATCCATGATCCTGGCCGACTTCACCAGCCGATCATAATGCTCGCGCATCCTAAAAACATAAAGCTTCTGCCGTTTATCATTCCAGTTGGCCGAAAAGACGGTGTAGATACTCAGCCCATAAAGCACCGGCGAGCTGGCGATACTGACATTGGCGTCACTAAACGGCATGAAACCGTCTCTGAAATACGCCTGGGTCGAATTTATGTCCATTATCTGTCTTCCAGTTTGAAATCCCGCTCGACTAAACTGACGAACCGTTTTACCAGTTCGGGCATGGATAGACCGGCCGCGGCGGCGGCTTTGGGATAAAGGCTGCCGGTCGTCATACCAGGCATGGTATTTATCTCTAAGACGAACAGTTCACCTTGTTTATCGATCATCATGTCCACCCGCGACAAATGCCTGGCGTCCATGACGGCATTAACTTTCTCGGCCAGATCGCGGGCTTTGGCTTGGATTTCCTGGCTGATAGACTCGGCCGGCGCCAGTTCTTGGGTCCGGCCATTATATTTATTGTCATAGTCGAACTCTTCGTCCTTGGGTGGCACGATCTCGATTACCGGCAATGCTTTGCCGTCCAGCACCGGCACGGTTATCTCGGTGCCTTCAATTAATTTTTCCAGCACGGCTTTGTCTTCCATCGCGAATATCTCGCTGACCGCCTGCTCGTCCTGGCTTTCGTCCTGCCTGATTATCAGCGTTCCGATACTGGAACCTCCGTGAACTATCTTTAGGGCGTGATGGATATTGTTCAGCGGATGAGATTTGTAACTTTTTTCATCGACCAGAGCGGCCTCGGCCATCGGGATGCCGTGCTGAAGCAGCTCCAATCTGGTAGTCCATTTATCAAAGCAGGCTATCGAGGCGGCGCTATCCGATCCCAGATACGGCAATCCGCGGGCCTCTATCTCTTTTTGGATGACGCCGTCTTCGCCGTTCTTGCCGTGCAGGATCGGGAAAACCAAAGTGTCTTTCAGGTTGTCAAGAACGTCCAGGCCATCGGCCGGGTCGGCTTCCAGAATCTCGAAGCCGGCTTGCCGGCCGGCTTCGGCCACCGCCTTGGCCGACCGCAGCGAAACCTGACGTTCCGGCGATATGCCACCGCCCAGTACCAATATCCTCATCCGTTAAATGCCTTTGTCTTAACTTTCATCCAATCTTCGCTTTGACGGACCAGCCTGGCCGCATCAGCCGGATCTGCCAGCAGGCTTTTAATGGCTTCTTCGGCGAAAACTTTGTTCTGCGAACCTTTCACTAAGATGACCGCGCCCTTTTTGATAATCGGTTTGAGATAATCGCCGGCGTCATATGGACTGTCAAAACTATGGACTTTACAGCCGTTGGCTGACGCCGCCGGGGCTAAGTATTTATTGGCGTCCGGGCCGATTGTCACCACCAGCTCCAGCTGCCGCGGGTCGCACAGTGCGCCGATTTCCTGGTGGGCCTTCTTGGAATAATCGCCCAGCTCGTTCATATTGCCCAGGACCGCTATTTTCTGCTGGGCGTCCATTGAATATAGGGCGTCCAGCGCCAGTTTGACGGCTTCCGGGCTGGCGTTGTAAGAGTCGTCTATTATCGTCGAGTCGTTGATGCCGGCCAGTCTTTGCATCCGGCCGGCCACCGGCTGGATGTTTTTCAGGCCCTTCTTTATGTCATCTGCGCTCATCTCGAGTTTCTGGGCCACGGCCGAAGCTGCCAGCGCGCTGTACATCTCGGCTTTTGATTTACCGGCGCCCATCTCTTGGTCCGGTTTAAAGTCTACGCCACTGCCTGTGCCATAAGTCAGCAGCTGGCCGATGGATGACAGATATTTCAAATCGCATAAGTCTTTGTTGGCCAGCACCAAGCTGGAAAAACGGCTGATAGCCAGCTCTTCTTTGGCGACGGCATCCAGATCCGCAAAATTCTGCATGTGCTCCGGCGTGATAGCCGTGAGTACGCCTATTTCCAAATTCAGATAGTTCTTGAACGGCGATATCTGCCCCGGTTCGTCGCTGCCCATTTCCACGACTACAACATCGTAGGGGTATGGCCGGCGCAGTTGTTTCTGGTTGCGCCAGAATACCGCCAGCCAGGCGAAGGGGTTGAATAAGCTGGGGATACCCTCGCCGAAAAAAACCAGAGGCACCGAGACTATGTCGTTATAGTTGCCTTCTTGGTACTGGACTTTAAAGCCGGCCTTCAGGACGTTGGCGATGGCCAGCTTGGTGCTGGTCTTGCCGATGCTGCCGACCACTCCAATGACTTTTACATTGTTTTTCTTTGTCAGGGCCCGTATTTGATAGCCCAGTATCGCGGCCACGATTTTTTTAGCCAGTTTTTTCACTGTCTGAATTATATCAAGAGGAGGAGCTTAACGCTGGTTTTGACGTTTGCGCTTATTGGGATCCAGCTCTTTTTTGCGCAGGCGCAGGGATTTGGGCGTTACTTCTAACAGCTCGTCATTTTCGATGAAATCCAGGCATTGCTCCAGACTGAAGATAGTTGGCGGCGTCAGCTGGACGGTGCCGTCGCTGGAGCTGCTTCGCATATTGGTCAAGTGCTTGGCTTTGCAGACATTTATTTCCATGTCGTCGCTGCGGCGGTTCAGGCCGATGATCTGCCCGGCATAGACCTTCTGCGCCGGCGCCACGAAGATGGTGCCGCGGGCTTCGGCGGTCTCTAAACTGTAAGCCATGGTGGTACCGGTTTCAAAAGCGATCAAGACGCCGTTGCGCAGTTTTTGAAGCGGCGTTCCCAGCGGCTGGTAGCCTATCATCAAGCTGTTCATGATCACCGTGCCTTTGGTGTTGGTGATAAGTATATTGCGCAGGCCCAGCAGCGCCCGGGTCGGCAGTTCGTAAATAAGCTTGGTCACGCCCTTAGGGCTGGCGAACTGTTCTTTTAGGATTGCCCGGCGGGCGCCCAGTTCCTGCTGGACGGTACCGACGTGTTCGGCCGGCACCTCGATAATCAGCTCTTCCACCGGTTCTACTTCTTTGCCGTCTTCTTCGTGGGTGACCACCTGCGGCCGGCCGACTTCGAACTCATAACCTTCACGGCGCAGCTCTTCGATTAATACGGACAGGTGGAGTTCGCCGCGGCCCGACACTAAAAAGCCGATGCCGTCTTCCACTACCCGCAGGCCGACGTTAGTTTCCAGTTCTTTTTCAAGACGGTCGCCAATCTGGCGGCTGGTGGAAAATTCGCCTTCGGTGCCTTTAAAGGGGCTGGTATTTGGGCCTAGATAAATCTTAAGGGTGGGAGCCTCTACCTCCATAATCGGCAGGGCTTCCGGGCTTAAGTCATCGGCGACGGTCTCGCCTATCTGGGCATTGCCGATACCCGTTAATTGCACGATATCGCCGGCGATGCCGGTAGTAACTTCGGCTTTGCCGGTACCATGGCTGATTAAGACCGAATCCACCTTGGCCTTGACCTGCGTGCCGTCGATTTTGCATAAAGTGACTTGGTCGCCCGGTTTTACGCCGCCGCGGTTGATACGGCCGATTACGTATTTGCCTTTAAAGCTATCGTAAGCCAGGGCCGAGATCAACATCTGGAACGGCTTGTCGGTTTCAACGCTTGGCGCCGGAATCTGGTCGAGGATGGCGTCGAAGATCACTTCCAGGTCGCCCGGTCCTTCAAAGTCTGCCGGCGGCTTGGCCCAGGCTTTGCCGGCCCGGCCCACAGCGTAGTAAACCGGATAATGCAGCTGGTCTTCGTGCACCGCCAGCTCTAAGAATAAATCGGCCAGCTCGTTTTCGACTTCGGCGATGCGGGCGCCCTGCTTATCGATCTTATTGATAATCACAATCGGCTTCAGTTCGTTGGCCAGGGCGATACTTAAGACGAACTTAGTCTGGGGCATCGGGCCTTCCTGGGCGTCGACGATCAGCAGGCAGCCATCGGCCATATTCACCGTACGCTCTACCTCGCCGCTGAAATCGGCGTGGCCGGGCGTATCTATGATGTTAATCCGGTAATCATCGTGTTGCACAGCCGTGACTTTGGCGGTGATGGTAATGCCGCGCTCGCGCTCTTGGTCGCCGCTGTCCATAATCAGTTCCTGGCTCATTTCGGCCTGGTTGTCGCGAAAGGTATGGCTCTGTTTTAACAACCCATCTACCAAGGTAGTTTTACCGTGGTCCACGTGGGCGATTATGGCGATATTCCGAATTTTACTGGGGTCCTGTTTCATAAAAAATAGCGCCCGTATAGCGCCGATTAAACGAACTATTACACCATATTATAGCATAAGGTTAATAATCTAGCCACTATATTCTGCTGGGGTATTTAAGCCCCTAAGATGACTTATTGATAGTACGCGCAAAAAGTTGTAAATATATCATCACCCTAGTATGATTAGGGTAACAGTCGACACTAGTAAGCGCGCTACTTTTAGGAGGGTGTAACTAAACTGCCGGGCTTGGACCGATTAAGTTTTAGGAAGGCCCGCCATATGAACCGCCCCATACAATTATTCGCCTCGATTAATGCGGTGCAGGCGATCAGCTCAGCACTGGCTAAAGACCGCTTTAGGCTGCGGCTGTCAAAGCCGCCAGTTCTGGCCCGCAACCGTAAAGAGACCAACGAAGAAAAGCTGATGGATGTTACGGTTGGAGCCCACGATGTACTCTTTACCGCCAATTCGGTTTTTCCGTTCGTGCTATTTACCGACAGTATCAGCATGGACCGACAGCAACTGACCATCGTCCACCGCTCGTTCTTTAGCACGGCCAATACGATCAGCGTCCGAATCGAAGACGTCTTGAATGTCGAATCAAACGTCGGACCGTTTTTTGGCTCGATCCATATATTCTCTAAGTTTTTTACCAACGATATTAAATCGATCGGCTTTTTATCGCGGTCTAATACCCTAAAGATCCAAAGGTTGATCCAAGGCTATATGATCGCCCATCACAGAAAAATCGACTGTTCGACTATTGAAAAACGGCAGCTGATTGTTCTGCTGAACGACCTGGGTCAGGGCTCGACCGCAAAATAATCAGAGGTTTAAGTTTTTGAGATTTAAAGGACAGTTATGTTTATTGGGTGCTGTCCGTGAATACCACCAGCCGCTTTAGATAGTGCAGATGGCTTGCATCCCAGTCGCCTGAGCAGGTAATCAAGTTAAGGTGCGCGCCAGAACTACTTTTAAAGACCTCTTTATGCTGATCAGCGGGATCATAGATTTTGATCCGACTGACCGTAAATGAAGCGGGTTGTCCTTTAGCGTCAGTTACCGATACTGTGTCCCCTGGCTTGAGTTGATCGAGCTGCCCAAAAACGCCGGGCTCGCCATGAAAACCAACGACATGACCGGCAATAACGGCGCTGCCCGTCTCTCCGGGCAAAGGCCCGTACTTATACCAGCCGACATCTACCAGGCTGTTGGGTACGGCCATATCCCCGCTTGAGGTGTCGCCCATATATTCCACCCTCGCATCAACATGGATAGCCGGGATTTTTAATTGGATGGGCAAGCCGCGGTAGTTTTGGACTTTAAACTGTTTATGCAGAATTGTTGCCGGCGCGGCAGAGACGGCGCTTTGGATAGGCGGTTTCGAAAAAAGACTTAAGCCCACTGTAACAATGAGAGTTAATATGGCTAGCGGCCCAACGACGAATATCAGCCGGCGGGGTACATGCTTAAGGCCGATCATTTGAATCTGACTTTAAGCTACTGAGGATTTTTTGCGCAGTAGATAAGCGCCAGCGGAAGTTGTTAAGATTATGCCGCCTATTAACATGACGTTATTCGGAGCGGGTTTGCCCAAACCCGTATTAGGCAGTCCGGGAGTGGTGCCCCCAGAGCCGGCTGTCGGACCTAGAGATGGCACACAGGCCGGTCCGGTGATCGTATTATGATCCAGGGTAACCGCGGCTTGGGATAATGCCCGGCCGTTTAAAGTCGCGCCGGTTTGCATAGCGATGCTGGTACCCGACAGAATGTTGCCTTCAAAAGTACTGTTTGTACCAATGATACTGCCGGCCGAAACCAGTCGCCACCAGACATTGCACGGATCGCCGCCGGTAACCGATGAGCCGGCCGCAGTCGTCAGGGTTGCCGCCGACTTGAAAATCCAGACGCCGGCTCCGCTAAGAGTAAGGTTACCGGTTAATAGGAAGGTGTCGGCGCAGTACACCCCAGGTCCGAGCGGGGACACTGTAGTAAGGTCTTTAGCGCCCGTTCCGGACCAGTTGGTCGTACACGGCTGGTCAATACCCGTAGAGCCGCCCGTGCTCCACACATTGGTCATGTCATTGATAGCGGTAGTCAGCAGGCCCGGGTTCACTGTCGCGTTAGCGGCCGGGGGCGCCGTACCGTCCACTACATATATGGTTCCGGCGACTTCGGAGTCCGTCAGTCCCATGAATGAGCCAGCCGCGGGACTTAAACCGGCATCCCTGCCTATGACAGAGGCCGGTACGTCAGTAACATTCGTTTCGGCTAAAACCGAGAAGCTGGCGGCTGTGCCCAAGCTGGGCGAAGTAGCCGCTAAAGCCGAGGGCGCGCCTATCATTACGGAAAACCCAAGGGCGGCTAGTCCTATTCTTATAAATTTTTTCATTTTTTGTAACCAAACCTTAAGGACAGCGCCCGGCGTCTAAAAACTTTTCTTTCAGAAGAAGCGTCTTTGACGATGCCGGATCGGTTATCGTCGGCCGAGGAAGTGATGTCCGAAATCATTTCAGCCGGCTCTTTCTTATTAGTAAGAAACTGCCGGATGTTTACTTTCGGTCTGAAGATAAGAGGCCTTTTACGGATGTCCGCTAGGGTTATAGTACTTTTCATTGTGTGCCTTTCTTTTACCGTAACTTTTTTAGATTCGGCAATACGGGCTACACATTGTTTGGTGAGGAGTGAGCATCCTTTGTCGGACTAACTACCTAAACTATACATTATTGTTGAAATAATTACAACTTTTCTCGATAAGAACAGTAGTTTGTGCTCATTTTTTTTGGATTTAAGTATTGAGGTTTTGAGGGAGTATAGTGAGACCATGATCAAATACATACTCATTGCCGTAGCCGTGGTCGTAATCGGCGGGATATCGGGCGTGCGTTATCACGAGGACCAGCTCAATAAACTGGCCGTCAAGAACGCGACCAAAAACGCCTGCGAACTGGCCAACCAAGCCCAGCAGCAGAAAGACGACGCCGAAGTCAAAGCCACTAACGGCCGGTTCCACGGCCCTCCCCTGCCCAGCTGTTAAACGGTCTGATCGGTCTTATGGTGGGCCTTATCGGCCGATAACAGTTCGAGATTTATAAGAAGAAAAAGGGTGACGGCCAGCCATATCAAAGCCACGCCTTCGCTCTTAAAGAACAGCACTATCTGGCCGATGAATATATTGACCAGCAGCCCTTGTTCAAAGTACTTATAAGCCTTATGCGGCCGGCCGCTCGTATACTTGTAGGCTCCGGCGGCCGCCAGCGATGCCGAAATCAGCGCCGACAGCCCGCCCAGCAAGTCCGACTCGTCGCCCTGGAGGAAATTCGTGACATGGATACTGTCCGGCAAAGCCGCGCCGGCAAAGAAAAAGAGCGCTGCAATCAGCGATACTAAACCGTAAAGCAGCGCCACGTTCACGACCAGCCGCGGAAAGTATCCCTGGCGGCTTAAAGTAACCAGCGGCCACTTGAAGGCCTGGATCAGTTTATCCAGCAGTGACGGCTGGCGGTCCGGCGCCGGCTTGACCTTCTCCAGCATCTCTTTGGTCGGACCGTACATCACATGGTTAGGCGAAACGTGCTCTAACAGCTCTTTGGCGTGCCGGTATTCGCGATGGTCCAGATCCTTGATGGCCGCGTCTTTTAATAGGTCCAGTACATTGGCCATATAATCATCCTGGCTGAACCGGCGCTGGGCGCTATAACGTACCAGCAGATACAGAATCACGAAGGTCAGATAAATCAGCCCGGGCGTGGCGTGGAAAAAATAATTATTGTCCTTGGTGATGAATTTACCAAGTTCATCCCAGGCCAGCCCGAAGCCGACGCCCGCCAAGACCGCGGCGAAACCCCGGGCCGCGCGGTTGACGGCGGCCAGCAGCACTAGGCTCGAAGCCAGCATCAGCAGGCTGCCTGGCAACAAGTGGGAAATGTGCAGCGTGGAATTGCCGATTTCCGGATAGCCGGTGACTTTCAGATAAAACCTGACGGCTAAGATAGTGGTGATAGCCGTAATGAAAAAGGTGTCGAACAGGTGAGCGAACTCGACATTGCGGACGATTCTGACAATCCGGACCATGGTTTTACTTTAGCAGTTTTACTTCCGATTCGGCCAGGTCGCGCCACTGGCCCGGCCTTAAGCCCTCCAGGTCCAGCGGTCCGTATTTGGAGCGGTGAAGTCTTTTGACCTCCAGCCCCACGGCCGCCAGCATCCGCTTGACCTGATGATTACGTCCTTCGTGGAGGGTCAGTTCGACCTTATTATCGCTCAGTTTCCTGGCCACGGCCGGCGCGGTCTTTCCGTCTTCCAAGTTCACTCCGATACTTAACTTGTTAAGTATTTCGTCCGTGATTTCGCCTTCGACGGTCGCTTCGTAAACCTTATCGACTTCAAAGCTGGGATGCATCAGCTTGTTGGTAAGCTCCCCGTCGTTGGTCAACAGCAGCGCGCCGGTGGTATTGAAGTCCAGGCGCCCCACCGGTACCACCCGTTCGCCGATCTTCAGCAAATCGGTAACCTTCACCCGGTTTTCGGGATCTTTCAGGGTGGTTATATAACCGGCCGGTTTGTATAAGAGGATGTAACGCGGCTTCTGGGCGCTGATGCGCCGGCCATTGACGCGGATGTCATCCGCCTCGGACACACTATCGTTCAGCTGGCCGGGACGGCCATTGACCGAAACCCGCCCGGCTTTAATCAGCCGGTCGGCGCCGCGCCGCGATTCCACCCCCGCCCTGGCCAAAAAAGCGTTAAGTCTCATTTATGAAAGGCTAGGTAAAGAAACAGGCATCCCAGAAGAAAAAGAATCGCCATACCGATATGATTGTTGCGAGGAGTATCCGGGATAAAACTGAACCAGGAGTGCCCGAATGTTGTGTACCAATCTTTTACTCCTTCGTCCTGAAGATGATCTCTGATCAGATGCTGAAAACAGAAAATCGCCAATATGAAATATATAATTTTGTGGATAGCTATGTGTTTTAACATTATAGATTATGGTGGAGCATAAGGGATTCGAACCCTTGACCTCCTGCATGCCATGCAGGCGCGCTAGCCAACTGCGCCAATGCCCCGCGTCGTGCGAACGTACAAATTATAACGAATTACATCTGTTAATTCTAGTGGTGATGGCTGTGGGCGCTACCTTTGGACATGACGTAGCGGTTGACCGGCACCGTAACGATAAAGGCTATCGCTAAAGACAGCGCCAGGCTCCACCAGAACAGGATATTGTGCAGGCGGGCGTTGATGGCGCCGGGAATCAGCCATTCCGAGACGTTGTCGATTATTTCCATCGAGA
>Ga0207667_10000977_pt1 | contig 36491 bp, 30 predicted proteins | sample KBSCornC52_FD_184301 | JGI IMG/M metagenome (GOLD analysis project Ga0207667, IMG submission 184301) | Corn rhizosphere microbial communities from Kellogg Biological Station, Michigan, USA - KBS Corn C5-2 (SPAdes) (version 2) | ecosystem: Host-associated > Plants > Roots > Rhizosphere > Soil ...
GGCCCGCTCGAAGCTCTTGTTTAGTCGCGTCACCTCCGATCCTTCGGTGTGTGCGCCGCTAACGACTAAACAAGAGCTTCGAGCGGGCCTCTCGTAATACGGTAGGGTAGGCGCAGATGACGAGCCCGCGCTGCGCACACTACCAGCTGGCCCACGTGGCGATCCGTAGCGTTGCCTTCCGAAACCCGTACGACTTCATGTCCTTGATGGCCAGCGACAAAGGGCTCGAGCTGCTCTCGTCGCTGCTGGAGCAGGTGAGCGAGCATTGCACGGGTGAAGAGCTACTCGAGCTCGGTGAGCTTGCCATTCATCGCACGCGCGTGCTCGGCAGCCCCTGCCTGATCGTGGAAATGCCTTCCGGGGAGCTACCCCCCGAAGCGCACTTCGTCGGCGTGTGGCTCACCGCCAACGATGGGCCCGAAACCGGGCAAGTGCGCTACTTCACGCTCGAAGTGGCGGACGAACGGCAGACTGACCGTACGGTGCTGGGTGAGTGGACCAGCGCTGGCGAACACCTCGACCATGGCGCCGGGCCCGAGCCGTCGCTCGAGGCCTTCATCGCAGCCATCACCGCGCTCGTGGCGCGCTACCACTGAGCGGCCGTTGGACATGAGCGTTGTGTCCCCGCCGTCGTCAGTAGTTGCGCCAAGTGATCGCGCCTGAGACGAACTCCGGATGCACGTTGCCTTCGTTGACGACGACGAGCGGCGACGCCGAGGAGGCGAAGTCCCACGGTCCGACCGCTGGGGGATCGATCGACAAAGTGTCGAGATACACCGTCGCGGTGCCGGAGCTCGAGAACCCGCCGACCTTCACGTCGATCCAGTCGACGTGGGTGTCGAAAGCTTGGGCGCCCGTTACGTCGAGCGTGGCTGCGAACCAGCCGGATGTGGGAACTTCGAATCCACGCGAAACTCCCCCAGAGCTAGGGTCGGTGCTGTCGTCGTAGTGCAACTGAATCGTGATGGTCCCAGGGGTCGAGGCGACGTACATGCGGGCGCGAATGGTCGTGCCGCTGAGATCGACCGGCGACGCGAGCCGGACGCCGTAGCTTGCGGCAGCAGTCAACGAGACATCGGTGACGGTCGTAGCGAGCACGGCACAGCCCGTCGCGCACGCTTTGCACGCGCCGGCAGTGCATTCGGCGGCGCCCTGGCAAGCCCCGTCGCAACGGCCGCAGTGCAGGTTGTCGTCCTCCAGACCGACGCAGCTCTGGTCGCACAACGTCAAGCCCGTGCGGCAGCCGCACTTGCCTGCGGAGCAGCTCTGGGATTGAGCGCAAGGCTTGCCGCAGCCGCCGCAATGGGCCGCGCTGCTGTTCGTATCGACGCACTGCCCGTTGCAATAGGTGTTGCCAACCGGGCAGTGACATTCGCCCGCCGTGCAGGTGCTATTGCCCGTGCAAGCGGGCGAGCACTGGCTGCCGCTAGTGCCGGTGCCAGCGCTTCCGCTGGCTGCGGTGCCAGCCGCGGCGTCGTCGGTGCCGCCGCCACCCGCGCCGCCCACGCTGCTGTCGCCGGCGCCGGTCCCTGCGGTGGGTTCACCGCGTCCTCCGCTACCCGAGCTGCGCGTGTCGTCGGGAGCACTCGGTTTTCCACCTTCGTGGGTGGTCATGTCGCCGGACGAGCTCGTACCTGCCCCGGCGGACGCTCCCTCGCCGCCCTTCGCACGGCCGGGATCTTTGAGGGAGCAGGCTTGCGCGGCCAGAAATGCCATGGCGAAACCGCCTACCATCCCGGCCCCGCGCCACCGTTTCGCCATGAGCCGGGGGGTACCACCCGATCTGCGTGGAATCAACCAAGCGTGACGCCGCGGGGGCGAAGCGCGGCGCTGGCCCACCTCGAAGTGCTTCGCGGAGACGGCCTCCTCCATTCCGCGCGCAGCGGCCGCTGCGGCCGCGAGCACGGAATTTGGGGGAGGCAGGAAGCGCGCAGCCCGAAGGGCGAGCACTGCACGGTGGGGGCAACCACGCCCGCTTGCTAAGCGGACGTAGGAGAAATCCTACCGAGGGTTCGAATCCCTCCCTCTCCGCAAAATCTTAAAGCAACGCCCGGCTTGGAAAACAACCGGGCGTTTTGCTTTGGATGCCCCAACTCGCAGGTGCTCGCCCCTGCGGGGCTGCGAGAACAGAGGGCCCCCTGGCCTTGGTCTTCCCCAAAGCCGTGCTCGCGCGCGCCCGGGTGACGTTGGCTGCTGAAGATTAGCTGGGCTTCGCGGGGCGCGCGCTGCGCGCGGCAGGGGAAGACCCACGTTGCGCGTCGCTGAAAACGAACTGTGCGTTCGCGTTCATCGTTGATCTCGACGCCTCGCTCTCCGCAAAACCAAACTACAGAGCCGCGCGGATGAGCGCGACCGCCGCGCTCAGCGCCCTGAGCACGAGCTCAGCGCTGACGCGGACGACTCGATACCCGAGCCGCGCCAGCTTGCGATCGCGGCTCTGATCTGCGCCCTGCCGGCGCGCGTGATACGTGCCATCCACTTCGACGATAAGCCGAAGAGATGGCGCCAAGAAGTCCGCGATGAAATGCCCGCCGACAGGGACTTGCCGGCGAAACGTGACACCCAGTTGCCGGGCCTTCAGCGCGGACCACAGCCTGGCTTCTGATTTCCGTGAGCGAGCTACGGTGCTGGCGAGCGAAGAGTTCGACGCGAACGCGAGACTTGGCCCAGAGCCGGGACGAAAGTCAGGCGAGCACTTCGGTCAGCTCGCCCTCGCCTTTGCCTTGGCCGAAGTTGCCGGTCCACGGCGCTTTGTCGCGGACGGCGGCATTGATCAGGGCGTTGAACAGCTTGTTGTTCGTGGCGTTGCCGGCGTCTACGTAGGCGCCTTGCTTGAGGTAGCCGCCCCCGCTACCCGCGATGATGTGCGGGACGTTCTTCATCGAGTCCGAGGGCCCATCTGCCTCCTGGTTCGTCCACAGCACGATCGACTTGTCGAGCAAGCCGCGTGTTTTGAAGTGGTCCAAGCCGTGGAGGAGCGTCCCCATCCGCAGCGCGTCGATTTCGTGGTGCGCCTGTTCGGCGGTGGGGTTCGGAGTGCTTCCGGAGCCTTGCGTGCGGTCGCTGATTTGGAGAAACGTCCAACCGAGCGACGCGTTGGAGGGGACGTCGTACTTGGTCGACTCATTGCCGTCGCCGAGCTGGAGGGTGGCGACTCGGTTGAAATTGCAGGCAAAAGCGAGCGCGACCAGCTCGAGGTGCAGCCTGGCCATGTCTTCGATCATGCCGCTGTTCGTGAAGGCGAGGCCGCCGCTGAGCGCCTCGATATCCGAGGTGGCCAAGCCGGCCTTCGTGCAGGCGCTGGCCATTTCACCCATCGTTACTTCGGTATCGCGAATCGCGTCGAAGTGTTGTTGCAGCCGGCGGCGATCCTCGGTGCTCAGCTGGGGCAAGCCTTTGAGCTCGTTCAGCTCCTCGCGCACGTAGTCGTTCACGCTCTTGCGGCTGGCGATCAGCGCGGCCGCTTGCGGGTCGGCCGGGGTGCCGCCGCCCGCGTCCAGCAGACCGACTAGCTTTGCGTAAAGCGTGTACGGGTTATTGTCAGCGCGACGAACTTGACCGGGGCCAGCGGCGTTGAACGAGATGCGGTCGCCGATGTAGGTAGCGTCGTGCGGACCCGCGTACAGCGTGAGCGGCTCGACGCCGGGCGGGTTGACGAGCTGGGCGATCAAGACGTCAGCCGACATGCCGCTGGAGTAGGCGGTGTGCCCGCTACTGCCGGGCGGCGCGGCGGTGAGCGACTGCACCAGGCCCTCGGCGTGACCATCCGCGAGGGGGGAGCCTTGCGGAAAATTGAGGTTCTTGATGAACAGCAGGTTGGCGGCGTGAGGGGCGAGCACGCTCGTGGCAATGTCTGTCTCCGCCGCGAGCGACGTCGACGCTAGCGGCCCGAGGGCGCTGGGAAAGAAGCTCTTTCCCACCACACCGTTGGTCGCCACGATGAACAAGCTGAACACCGGCTGTGCGTCTACCGCCCACGCCGACCGCTCGGGCAGGCCCTCCAGGAACGGTAGACCAACCGCGATTGCGCCAGCGCGCAGGAACGCGCGCCGGTTTACGGAAGGTCGCCGGTTGAATGGCAACCGAGCCCACCAGTTGCCGGACGGGGCGGAAGGCACGCGACTCACGGTGAACCTCCAAAGCGGGTACGGAACGCGTCGTCCTTGATCAGGTGAAGCATGAGCTCCTGGGTCGAGCCGCTGTCTTGGCTAACCTTGGCGAGCTCGTTCAACCAAGGTAGATCCGAGGCTACGATGTCGCGCTGCAGCCCGAAGCTGGCGAGCTTTTTGGCGTAGCAGAGGTGGGCATCGGGTCTGCTGGCCATCGCGGCCATCAGCTCCACGTTGTCCGCGAAGTTTGCGGGGCCGTCCATGAAGGTGTAGGAGCCGCTGCTGTCGATGGGGAGGACCTCCGTCTGCCACGTCTCCGTGTCGCGGTATTGGCCCATGCCGTCGAAGTGCTCGAAGGCGAAGCCGAGAGGATTGATGATCTGGTTGTGGCAGATGTTGCCGCAGCCCTTCGTCATCGCGTCGATGCGCATGCGGCTCGTCTGCCCCGGTTGACGGTCGGGAATGGGCGGTATTTCTGCCGCTTGGGGTCCCAGCGGCGAGCACAAAACGTCCAGCGCCAGCCCGATGCCGCGATGAAGCGAGTCCGGATCCTGGTTATGGCCGTTGAGCATGAGGTAAGGCAGCTGCGAGAAGTAGCCAGCTCGGAGCGGCCCCAGGTCTTGTTCGACGAAGCCGCTGCCCTTGGGCTCGAGACCGTACAGAGGCGCCATGCGTTTTCCGAAGAAACCGCGGGTGGAGGTCAAGATGTCGCGCACGCCCAGTCCCTCCGTGAAAATCTTGTCGAAGAACAGGAACGAGCTCTCTTCGAGCTCGGCGTTCAGTGATGGGTCGTAGCCGGGCGTGTTGATCTTGTTCAGATCTCGAAGGCGCGCGAGGTGCAGGAGCTCACTGTGGAACTGTCGCATGATCGCCGTCGCGGTGGGCTCGGCCAGCATTCGAGTCGCGTGGTCGATGAGGGCGTCAGGGTCGCTGAGGGCTTCGGCTTCGTCGAGCAAAGCGTCGTTGGGCGTCGACCCCCGCAGCCAGAGCGAGATCTTCGCAGCTGCCTCGTAGCCGCTCAGCGCTTCACCAGTCGGTCCAAGCTCGGTTCGATACAGAAAATTGGGCGACTGCAGGAGCGCGCGAATGACCAGCGCGGCCCCCTTGGCGAAATCGCTCTGGTCGCCCGGCATGGCGGCGCCGGCCGTGAAGAGCGTGGTGCACTTCTTCACCTCGGCCGCGGTCAAGGGCCGGCGGTAGGCGCGCCGCCCGACCGTCTTGATGAAGCCGGCGCTGTCGGTGCCGGGGTAGACCGCGGCCAGTGCCTTGTCCGATGCCGTGACCTGGGTTGCCAGTGCTTCCGCGGCGCTCTGAAAGTCGGACCAAGCGCGGCTGTTGACGTCGAGCACGAGCTCGTTGTTCGTAAAATCCGTGGCTCCCGCGATGGCGGCCTGAAAGTATTCCTCGAGGCCCGAAGGTTTGGATAGCTGCAGCACTTCCTGCACGCTTGCCGCCCACTGCTCGTTCGTCAGGCGCACGAAACGGTAGTAGCCGGGCGCGCCATCGAGCCGGATGCCTCCGCCCACCACGGAGCCACCGTTGGGAGCTCCGCCATTCGCGGCGCCGGCCGTGCTGGAACCGCCCTGCCCAGTGCCTGCACCGTTGCCATTACTGTCAGGCCGCTGGCCGTCACCCGGCCGGTCGTGACTAGTGGCGCCGCAACCTGCAAGGGTTGCCGCCAGGAGCCCGAGCGCGCCCCAGCGCCAGGGGTCGATGCGCTTGACGCGACGCAGGCGCGGCGATTTCGCGCGCCGGCTGCTGTCCTGATCAATCCGCATGTCGTGCTCCCTCCGCGAATCGCTCAGGCAGTGGCGAGTCGGTTGTCGGTTCCGTCACGAAAAAGGCTGGACGCCCAGCGCGGGCGCGGGCCCGGAGGAGAAAGAGTCGCTTTGACTCTTCGAGGCGCTCGCCTTCTTCATTGACGAGGGCAGCGGCGCGGCGGTGTCTTTCTAGGCTGGACAAGCGTCGGCCTTGGCGAGCAACTCGCTCGACCGGCTTGGAGGGCTGGCAATGCAAACCGTCGGCGGTTCACGTTCGCCTCGCAGGGGCCTCTGTAGACAAATGTAGGACACGAAGTTGGCCCGGAGGCGCCGCTTCGGGCAGAGCCTGAAACATGCACCGCCGCACTGTCCTCGCAGCGCTCGCGACGCTCCCCACGCTCTCGGCAACCGGCTTCGCGCGCGCCGGCGCGACACCGAAGCCATCCTCAGGTCGCTAGCCACCGACACGCTCGGCACGACCCTCGTCCTTGGATTGCCGGAGGCGCCGTTTGCCGGGTTGAGCTACGGCGATGACACGGTCATCGTATTCGTTCCGCGCCGCTACCGCTATCACGCGGAAGAAGGCGTTCCCGCGCTCGTCCATTTTCACGGGCACAACAGCACCGCCGAGCGCGCCATCGCCGCCCACGCCTTGCGCGAGCAGCTCGTCGATAGCCGTCAGAACGCCGTGCTGATCTTGCCGCAGTTGGCCCGATTCGCGGCGGACTCGTCGTGCGGGCGTTTGGCGCAACCTCGCGGTCTCGCTCGATTGCTCGAGAACGCGATTTCGAGCACGGCGCGGTTGGGACGCTCGAGCTTGGGTGAATCTGGATTTCCCGGTCGAGCGGAGCCGGGCCGCGTTTGCCTCTCGGCGCATTCGGGTGGCTTCCACGCGGCTGCGTGCAGCCTCCGCACGGGAGGCGTGGACGTGTCCGAAACCTACCTGTTCGACGCGCTCTACGCGGAGCGTGACGTATTCCGCGACTGGGTGCTCGAGCGCCGCGGCGAGCCAGCATCGAGCCGCCACAAGCTCGTGAGCTACTTCACCCCCGGTGCCACCACCGAAACCGCATACCGGCGCGAAATGCCGCGAGGGTACGCGTCCCGCCCAGGCTCCATTTCGGGTCATGGTTCGACTGTCTAGACGACGGAGCCGGTGTATCCTGCGCGCCGCTAGAGGGCAGCGCTCGCGAGGGTTGCCGGATTGGATTGACGACCATGGCTCGACACAAATTGGGTAGGGACAGTTCGCGCGTGATGCTTCGAGAGCGCCGACTGCAGCGCGGGCTCTTGTCCGCGCTCGGATTGGTCCTAGCCGCCTGCCAGGGAGAGGCCCCGCCCAGCGGTGGAAAGGGCGGGAGCAATGGCACCGCGCCGAGCGCGAGCAGCGGAACCAGCACCGTCGGCGGCGTCGGCGGCGGCAGCTCAGCCGGAAGTAGCCCCGTTGTTGCAGGAGGCAGCCAGGGTGGATCCGTAAACGGCGGCTCCTCGAGCGGCGGTGTCGCCAGCGCGGTCGGCGGCGGCAGTGCAAGCGGTGCAGCCGGTGCGAGCACAACGGGCGGCGCGGGCAGCAGCGCGAGCGGCGCGGGCGGCTCCAGCGGCTCCGGCGGCGCTGCTGGCGGGCAAGCGGGTAGCGCTGGTGCCAACGGAGGCGGCTCGGGCGGGACGGCCAACGTGCCAATGTGCAAAGGGACGCCGACGACGTTGAAAGACGCCGGGGCTTGCTCCGATCGCTTGATCGGCACCGCCATCGCGGCAAACCATCTGAACGACAGCTCGTACACGACCACCGCGAAAGAGTTCAACTACGCGACGCCGGAGAACGAGATGAAGTGGGACTCCATCGAGCCCTCGCAGGGGAATTTCAACTTTGCCCCAGGCGACCAAGTCGTCAACTTCGCCAAGTCGAACGGCATGAAGGTCAAGGGCCATACGCTCGTTTGGCGTTACTCGGTGCCGAGCTGGGTGAGCAACATCGGCAGCGCCGACGCGCTACGTTCAGCCATGGTCAACCACATCACGCAGGTCATGAATCACTACAAGGCGGGTGGGACCGTGGTCGCCTGGGACGTCGTCAACGAGGCTTGGGAGAACGACGGAACCAAGTTCTGGGACACGCCCTTCTCGTCCAAGCTGGGCATGGGCTTCGTCGACGATGCCTTCAAGGCGGCGCGAGCCGCCGACGCGAATGCAAAGCTCTATTACAACGACTACCGCGCCGATGGCATGAACGCCAAGGCCAACGCGATTTACAACATGGTAAAAGGCATGGTCGAGCGCGGGGTGCCAATCGACGGCGTGGGGTTACAAGTGCACACGGGCACGCCGAACGCGCCCTCCACCCCGGACGACATCTTGCAGAACATGCAGCGCATCGCAGCGCTAGGGCTCGAAATCGTGATCAGCGAGATGGACGTCCACGTGTGTGACGGGCTCACGGCTCAGCAGCAAAAGCAGTACTACCACGACGTGGTCGCGGCCTGCGTCAAGGTACCCAAGTGCACCGCAATCACGTTTTGGGGCGCGTCCGACAAGTATTCTTGGGTGAAAGACTTCAACGAAACCAACTGCGCCGGCAAAAATCCGAGCGCGTGTTTGTGGGACGACAATTGGATGAAGAAATCCGCCTATGACGGGGTGATGGACGCGCTCGTCGGCAAGTAAGGCCCTACATGATCGAGATTGAAAGCGCTCCGTTCGAGTACCCCTTGAACCTTCTACGAGGCCTCGGGTGGCCGGGCCACGGCACGGACCACGTTGCCCAAGCTGGTCGGAGAGTAGCCCCACCAACGCATACTGCCGCACGTTACGGGCACGGCGCGCAGCGTGCGCCTCTCGCGAAGGGCCGCAGGTCCCTGGCTCTGGAGGCGTGCGTGACGGGCGCAATCGACTCCCGTGCCGCTGCGCAGCGCCCCAACGCGAAGGTCTTTTGCACTGCGGTGCGGAGACGGCCTCCTCCATTCCGCGCGCAGCGGCCGCTGCGGCCGCGAGCACGGAATTTGGGGGAGGCAGGAAGCGCGCAGCCCGAAGGGCGAGCACTGCACGGTGGGGGCAACCCATCATTCGCCCAGCTGGTAGCCGCGCCAGACCCACATCAACGCGTCTGCCAGAGTCGCGTTCCGAACGTTGGGGGAACAATGGCCCTCGCCGAGCCCGTACACGAACTTGTAGTGGAACCCTTTGGCCTTCAGCGCCGCAGCCGTGCGCTGATTGGCTAGGACCCAGTTCTGTTTGCCCGACTCGGGTCGGGTCGATCCGATGTCATTCTGGTTCACGTTGATGAAGATTCTCAGCAGCTTCTCGCGCCCCGTGGCGTCGTTCTGAATGAGCTGCTTGTCCGAGTGATAGTCCCACGCCCCTTCAGGGTAAGTTGCCGCCTCGGGCAGCTTCGGGTTCTGCATCGAAACCAGCGTGGTCGAATAGCCGATTACTCGCCCGAACAGATCAGGCCGGAACCAGCCCATGGTGAAGGACACCTCCCCGCCTGCGCTGCAGCCAATCGTCGCCCGTCCGGAGGGATTCTTCGTGAACTTCAGGTTCGGGTAAGCGGCTTTCACGGATGCATTCGCCAACACGGCCGGCAGGACCTCCGTATCGATGAAGCGCGCGTACTTGTCCGACATCGTGTCGTACTCGATGCCTCGCTCCGTGCCGATGTCGGTGTAGCCGCCGGCCTGTTCGGCGACCACGATGAACGGAGGCAAGCGACGAGCTGGATCGGGATCGATCGTGAGATTGTCGAGCGCGTTGGACACCAGAGGAAGCTCATCGACCCCAAAGCCGGGACTCGTGCCGGCGGGCGGGCCGTCGTGAAGAATCAGCAGTGGCGCGGGAGTGCCGTCCTCGTACTTGGCGGGCACGTAGACGGATATTTGCCGAGTCGTGATGGCAGGTTTGTTGGCGTCGAGAGCGGGATCGCTTCCGGTATAAAATGCGCTTTGTGCCAGCGGCATCGTGAACTGAAAAGCTTTCCCCTTTGGGTTGCCATGGTCTGTCAGCTCTGTCTGGGTCGTGTACGTGGGCCCAACCATGGAGTCGCCGTCGCCGACGGTACCGGGGTCGGGCAAACCCCGTCCGCCGCTGCCGGGCGCTGCCCCACCTGCGCCGCCCCCGCCATCGCCACTCGGCACGCCGCCCGTACCAGCGAGACCAGCGACGCCGGCTGTGCTGGGCATTCCACCGCTGGCTCCGCCAACGCTCGCCGCTCCACTTGCTGCGCCAGCGCTGCCCGCCAGCGACGCGCTGCCGCCGTCACCTGCCTTCGCACTCCCCCCAAGGCCGCCAGCGCCGGGCGCCCCGCCCGCGTTTGCTGACGTCACGCCCGACGAACAACCGCCGGCCCCGAGCGCGGGCAAGCTGAGCAGGATCAAGCTAGCGAATCTCATTCGTCCTCGCACGCGTCTGCTCTGGATCAATGAGGCGCGGCGGGTGCGGCCTTGGTAGCCGATTTGGGCTTCGGCCTCGCCTTCGGCTTGGTCTTGGCGGCCAGGGTGAGCTCGTCGAGAGCGGTCTTGATCGCCTGAGAGACGGCGAGCTCCGCCAAATCATTCCACGTACTCTGGCGGTCCGCGTCCGACACTCTGGTCGTCACTTCTTGTTTCGACGCCGCCTTACCATGTCCGGTAAAGCCCAGCGTGTCGTCCGGGATGCGCGTCCCCAGCATCCGCAGAGCGAGTCGGATCTCGAGCCGATGCGCACCGGGCTTGTCTTCGGCGGGCATGGCTACTTCAGCCGCGTCGGTGATCTCGACGGTCACGTTGAACGCTCCGGCAAGGTGCACCTTGGCGAGGTAGGCACGGTAGGCATCGGGATCGCTCTTGGGATCGGGTGCCCCTGCGAGCTGCGCGACGATTTGCGGATGCTGCTGAAACGCCTTTTTGAGCTCAGCTTGCACCCGAGCCAGAGCGAGCTTGACGACGGCGGGCTCGAGCTCGGGCTTGGCTATGACCGTCTTGAGCTCGAAGTAATATTTTTCCTTCGGAGGCTCAGCGGCCAGAGCGCTTTGCACACCGACGACGGACGCGACCAGCGCGAAGGCGAGCGAAACGAACCTCGCTGAGAACATCGAGTGCATGGCCCCGAGCTTAGCAGTGCCCGGCCCGACGTTTGCCGTCGAAACGCTTCGGACCACCTGCCCGGCGTCCTCTCGACCACAGAGCTACTCGACCTTTTCACTGCGAATGTACGCCGTCAGCTCATGCGCCAAGTGCTCGAACAGCAGGCGCACGCGCCGGCTCGATTTGAGGTCCTTGTGCATCACGACCCAGACCCCGAGCTCGAAGTCGAGAGCGCCAGGTAGGACTTTGACCAGGCCATCGCGCTTGGCCAAGGCCACTTGGCAAATGCTGATGCCGAAACCGGCGCACAGCGCGCGGTACTGCGCCACGTCGCTATCGCAGCGGAAGCTGAACAAATCGCGCGAGATCGCCATGGGCAAAGCTGTCAAAGGTGATGAAGGACCGGTGAGGGCGATGTGCGGGCGCGGTGCGCGCGGCAGGGGAAGACCCGCTTTGCGCGTCACGCAGCCTGCGCCTGGGTGCAGCCCGCTATCAGCGGCCGAGTAGGGCCGCGTAGCGGCGGACCTCTTCTTTGAATGATGGATCGGCGTCGGCGCGGCGCGCGTAGGCTTCGGCGTAAATGCGGAACTCCTCTCGCACGAACGGATGAAGCCCTTCGGCCCGCTGCTGCATCAGCCCACGCAGCAGCTGGCTGAGGAGTGGAGTGGGCGTCAGAACGACTCTTTGGCGCAGGGCAGCCAGTGCGGCTTCGGGAGTTCCGGCCTGGAGCGCCTCGGAGGCTGCGGCAGCTTGCGCCGAGGGGGTACCCACCCGCACGAAGGAGAACGGCAGCGCGAGGGCGACGATGCCTCTATCAAAGCCGCCCGCATCCAGCGACGGGGCAGCATATCGACCTGAATGCGCCAGCCCGCTCCGGTCACGATGCTCCGGAGAAAGCGGTCCAAGCGCATCGGTTGCCGTCCTTGCGAGCTCATACGGCCGTGTTCGCTCTAGAAGCGGCCCCCGACGGAGCAGGCGGTTCGTATCGGTGGCAAGGTCAACGCCCCCGTGGTGCTCGCGGGTGCGGAGGTGTTCGTGTGGTCAGGAGAGTGGAAGATGAGCGGGACCCCCACGCCCACGATGCTGCCGATGGCCACGGCCGTGATGACGTCGGAAAAGTAGTGTTTGTCGGCGGCGATCCGCAGGTAAGCAACCGTCGAGGCAAGCGTGAGGCCGCTGGCCCAAACCGCAGGGGCGAGACGATAGCCGCGCATGCTGGCGACCGTGCCGGAAGCGGTTGCAACCGTGAACGCCAGCGTCGTGTGGCCGGAGTAGAACGAGAGGTTGTCGTCGGACGGGCTGGCGGTCAGGGCGCGCAGGGCGTTGGGGGCGCGCGGCAAGTAGTGAACGAACGGGCGTTCGCGCGCGAAGGCGAACTTCACGATCTGGTTGAGCACACCGGCCACCACCGTGGATTCGGTGATGATCAAGGCGTCGAGCGGAAAACCCGAGAGCGCGTGCTCGTTGCCGGCCGCTAGCGCGGTCAGGCCCAATTGCGACATGGGCTCGATCACGCCCACGAGCACGGTGCTGGCCACGTCGGCGGTCCGGGTATCTTTCCAGAGCAACCTTTGTCGCACCCAACCGTCGTACGGATTGAGCAAGTCTCCGCCGTCGTCCGCGCGGTAGCACCAACGGCACTTCTCCGGCACCAGCGAGCCCTTGAGCAGCTCGGACATCAAGTACCAAGTTGCCCCCGTCGCGGTCACGCCCACGTCGACTCGCGTGTCGTAACGAAGCGCTCGCGGCTCTTCGGCTCGCGCCGGGCACGAACCGGCGAGCAGCAATGCAGCCGTACTCATGGCTCGCCAGCAACGCATCGAGATCGACTATACGTGAACCCTACGCGCATGCAGCTACGAAGCTTTCTGTCCGGCGCGGTCGTCCTCTTCTGCGTCGTGGCGTCACGCCCCGGTGCGGCCCAGGCCGCCGGCTTCGCGCTCAACCGCTTCGAGCCGTCCGAGCGAGGCAGCGACTGGTTCGTCAACGACTCGCTCGATCTTCGGGGCTGGGCCAATCTCGCGGCAGGGGTGGTCTTCGACTGGTCCTACAAACCACTCGTGTTGCACGAGGGCGGCGGAACGGAGGGCCCGGCCTTGGGCAATGTCGTCACCGACGCCGTGTTCGCCCATTCCGGGGTCTCGTTCACGTGGCGCGATCGCTTTCGTTTCGCGTTCAATCTGCCGGTTGCTCTCTACCAAGCCGGTGACGACCGGACCGCGCTCGCGCCGGCTACCACGACGCCGCAGGGGGCTAGTATCGGGGATCTGCGCCTTGCCGCCGATCTGCGCGTGATTGGACTCTACGGGGACGTCTTTACGGCCGCGTTCGGCCTGCAGCTGCACGCTCCAACCGGCCGGCGCTCGCAACTGACGAGCGACGGAACGTTTCGTCTCACTCCCCAACTGCTGATGGCAGGCGACGGCGAAGGCTTGCTCTACGCTGCCAAGTTGGGTTTCGGCTACCGTCCGCTCGCGGACTCTGTCGCCGGGCGCAGGCTCGGCAGTGAAGCCGTGTTCAGCATTGCCGGCGGCGTGCGAGTGAACGATTTGTTCGTTTTCGGCCCCGAGTTGTACGGCAGCACCGTCGTCACCGGGGGCGCGGCGTTCAGCGGACGCGCCACGCCGCTCGAGCTGCTGCTCGGGCTTCACGTGACGCTCGCCAAACACTGGCAATTCGGCTCCGGCATCGGCCCCGGTTTCACGCGCGGCGACGGCACCCCGTCCATGCGGGCCACGTTTTCGATCGAATATGCGCCAGACGTCTGTGTCGACCCCGACGGCGACGGCATTTGCGCGCCCTCGGACGCGTGCCCCGAGGTGGATGGCGTCCGCACGGGCGAGCGCAGAACCAACGGTTGCCCGCGTGGCCCGGAGCCAGAGTCGCCCAAAGCGGTCCAACCCGACTGAGGGTCGGTCGGCAAAGCTTACGAGAGAAAGTCTCCGACCTTCGATGCGAAGAGCGCACCACCAGACGTCGGCTCACCGATCGACGATGCTCTCCAGATCCGGCCGCGCGAGTAAGTCACGCACCCGCGAGTGTACGAGCTCGATTTCGCCCGGGGTGAGCCCAATCCGCAGGTGGTCGCCGGCCCACGCCAGCGCTTTTCCGTCGCTCGCGGAGGTTACGGGCGTCGGGGCTACCGGCACCAGGTCGGCTCCTCGACGTTCGAGCTCGACCACGATCGCCAGCCGCGCGAAGTCCTCGTCGGTCAGGGCTTGCAGGCGCTCGACGGTGCGCCGCGGCAAGAGCGGAACGCGAACCTTGGACCAATCTTCACGAAACAGCAGCATCGGGTTCTTGATGCTCCTGAACGCAATGCTGTTGTCGACCACGTACGTTCTCACGCCCCGGGCGGTCTGCTCCAACACGAACTGTTCGTTGTGCGCGTCGCCGTGGTTGATCAGGTAGGTGAGTAGGTTGGTGTGCGAAATCGAGCGCCGATACAGGCGGTCACTTTCGAATAGATTGGGATCCCAGGCGCCTACTCCGGCCGCCAATAGCCCGTCCTCCCGCGCAGATTTCGCGGTCTTTACTGACTCCAGCCAGTACGAAGCGAAGCCAAACACGCAGTCGCTGCCGTCGAACGTCGCGCTCGCCTCGGGAACGAAATTTCGGTACTCCGGCAGAGGAAAGCAGTGGGCGACGGTCGGCGGAATCACGAGCTCCGCATCGTCCAGGAACAGCTTCTGGACGGCATAGGCGGCCAGCTCTTTGCGTGGCTCGTTGATGATGTCGGCGCTGCTTTGCGGCCGCCATTTCTCACGAAAAACGATCGAGCCCCGACCCACCTTCGTTTGCAGGGTGAGGATCCTGGCGCCCTGCGTGCCGCCTGGCGTCGGGGCGACACCCAATAGCTCGGTCGGGCCCGACATCGATCGTTCCAGCTGACCGACGCTCCGGCACGCCGGCGGCGCCTCGTCGGTGGAGCACAACCGGGTCGGTGGGGTCAAAGGGATAGCCGGGTCGGCCAGCGGCGCCTGCTTGGCGCAACCGCTGACGAGCACCACCGCGAGCCATCCGGCAAAGATTCGGGCTCGCGCGGTGCTGATTCGGTGATGGGTGCGAGCGAGCGCCTCCGCGGCGGCTTCAGCCATTTGCCGAAGCCTAGACCGCGAAGGACGCCCAAGCGAGGCCGCTCGCCCGCGGCCGGCGGACAGGCGGCCGCTTCCCACACTCGGCAGCTGGTGAGCACAGCGCCGGCGGTGCGGCCTCGCATCTGGCCCAACGTAGACGTGGGTTCGAGGGTGCGTTGGCCGCTGGGCCGCGGCCGTAAGCTCGTGGAAGGGCGGGGTCGCTTTCGAGACCTCCCACCATGATGGCCGACAGGTAGCAGAACCAGAGCTGGTTCTGCAGGAAATGTCGATGAGCCGCCGGTGTCGCTTGGCGCTTCCGCGGTTACGCTCCGGATTGACTGAAGCCGCGCTTGCGGCGCGCGAGACCGAGCAGAACCGCGAGCGGGAGCCAGCTCCATGCGTCGGTGCGCCCGTGCGCGCTGCGACAAGAGCAGCCGGATTGGCTATCAGCGGCCGCTTGGGGCCCGTCCGTCGCGCGGCCACTGCTAGCGCTGCTGCCGCCAGTGCTCGCGCTGTTGCCGCCAGTGCTCGCGCTGCTGCCGCCAGCACCGGCGCTCGCGGCGCTCGCGCCACCGGCGGCCGAGCTCCCCGCGCCGCCTCCGCTGCCGACATTGCTTGCTCCTGCGCTGCCGGCGCTCCCGCCGCTACCCGCAGATCCAGCGCCACCTCCGCCACCCGTCCCCGTGGCGGCACAGAGTCCCGCGCTACAAAAGCCGCTCTGGCAATCGTAGTCGTGCGCGCAGCTCTGCGCGTTGGCGCAGCGCAGGCACGTCGCACCGCAATCACGATCGGTTTCTAGTCCGTCTTTTGCGCCGCTCGCGCAAGTGGTCGGCAAATGCGGTTGAATGAAGGGCAAGCCTTTGGCTACGTTCGTTCCCTCCCAATAGCTGTAACCGATCCAGATCCCGTTCGCAGCTCCCGCGGCAGTCGTGTGTAGATGATCGATCAAATTGGCGAACGCTTGGTGGCAAGTGTCGGTGTCATCGGTCAGGTCGAGCTCGCCGAGATAAGCTTTGCGCTGGTTCGCGACGGCCCAGTCTTCGAACGGCTTGAGCTTGTCGACGTAGCCGCTCGCAGTGCACGTGCCGTCGTAGTACTGGTGCACCTCGATCGCGAAGTTGTCGAGCGAGTCGTGCACGGTCTGCAGCACGGTACGATTGTCGGACCAGGAGAAGTCATTGGCCGTGGTCCAATCGGTGCCCGGCACGAAAATCAGGTTCTTCGCGCCAGCCGCGCGGATGGCATCGACCGCTTGTTGCGCAGCGTCGACCCAAGTCGCGGCGGTGAGATCATGGGGCTCGTTCATCAAGCCGAAGATGAACGGCGCCGACGTGCTCGCGGAGCCGAACTCGTGCGCGAGCCGCCGCCACAAATCGACGAACGCCGCGACGGGCACCTCGGCAGAGCCGATGTGTTGGCCCGGATCCTCGGTGCCACGCCCAGTCACCTTGTAATAAGCGTAGTTGTGCACGTCGAGCAGCACGTTCGCGCCGAGATCGCGCCAAGCGTTGGCCGTCGCATGCAGCTTGGCCAAGTACGCGGCGTCGAATTCCTGATTGAGCGTGGGCTGCAAGCGTTCCCATTGAAACGGCAGCCGCACGATGTTCATCCCGCTTGGCAGGGTATTGGTGGACGGAGTCGGCCAACTGTAGGTTTTACCCTCGACACCCGGAATGGCGGGCCCCCAGCTCTCCTCAATCGCGGCCCCGAATCCCCGCTCTGCGCCGGAGAAGTTGTCCCCTTGAAAGAAGAGCCCCGGCGTCGTCACAGGCGCCGAGAGCTCGGATATGGGCTCCGACCCGGCGTAACTCGAGCAGCCCGCGAGCGGCGCAAGCAAAGCGAGCGAGAGCACTGAAGCGGACGAAAAGAGCGAGCGGCGAATCGACATGGGTTGCACGCGCTCCCAAGTCGCATAGCGCGCGATTTCCCAGAAGATGACCGGCTCGCCGCCGGCGCACTGCTGGAATTTTACGTTGCGGGCAGAAACTTCACCATGAAGCCGGCACGCTCACGCTAGGGACACGCGAGCGGCTGTGTGGCGACGACCAGATCGTCGATAGCGAGGTCGATGCCGGTTGCGTCGGTGGACGGAAGGGCTTCGACGACCGCCACGGAGATCGGACCCGGCAGCAACGTGACGGCGGAAGGCCGTTCGATCACCGACGAGCCATTGACGGAAAGTGAGATCGAGCCGGTGCTACCGAGATCGACCGTGAGCGTGAGGCACTGCCATTGATCGCGGAGCAGCGCCCCGGCAAGAGAGGGATGAGTCGCGCCATTCGGGCTCACCTGCACCTCGAGCACGTCATCCGGCTTGGCTTCGACGCTGATCTTGCCGCTCATGCCCGCATCTTGATCCCACAGCTCGAACAGCGCGAGGTATTCGGGAATCGTGACTCGCGCTGGAATGTAGGCGTAAAAGCGCGCCGCGAGCAACCCGGACGAGACGGTTTGCGCGAGGCGCATTCTGGTCTGTGAGGTGCCTGAGGCTTGCGTCTGATAATGAATCGCACCTGCGCCCTGCTCAGCGCGGCAGTTTTCGATCGTCGCGCTCATGTCTTCGGAGATCCAAGTCGAGTCCTCTGCCGGCAGCGGCGCGTCGAAGGTTTCGCACAGCAGCGCGCCCGGAACATCGCAGACGGGCGTCGGAGTGGCCGAGAGAGCGCCATCGTGGGAGATCGGAAACTCCGAGCACGTCCCGGCGTCCGGCGGTTTGGGCAAACAGATGCGCTGCGGCGCGCTGACGTTGCATTGAAACGCGCTGGCGAGCGCAGTCCCGCACACGCCATCCGCGCACTCGACATCGCTGACACAGGCGGCGGTGCACAAACCGCACAGGCAGCTGCCCGCGGCGCTGCAATCCTCGTCTTGCATGCAGGCTTTCAGCCAATTGGTGTTCGTGCCCGAGCTCTCGGGCTGCGGGCTGCAGCTGGCCAGAGACAGCCCGACCATGAGCGCGAGCCCCGCGGCGACCTTCCGTTTCACGATTCTTCTTCCGCTTCCTTGACCACTTGCCCAAAATAGAAGGTCACGCGCTGGAGCTCGTCCTCGGCGATCGGCGAGCGCTGATTGCAGCTCTCGACCTCGGTCCACAGCTCGTTCAGCTCCGCACGTGTGCGCTGCAGTAGACCGAGCACGCGCGGAGCCAGCGGGTGTTCGGCACGAATCTCGAACGTCAACGTGGTGCCGCCGGTCGTATCCGCGCTGGCCGAGCGCGTCTTACCGCGCCGCAGCTTGGTCGTGAGCGCGGTGGCAACGGCTTGAAAATGGTCGAACACCGCGGCTTCCCAGCCTGCCTCCGCGCCGACGGGCACGACCATGGCCGTGGCACTGAGCTGCCCCGCCGAATCCACACTAATGCGGCCTTGATCTTTCAAGGCCGTGAGCGATATCGACACGATTTCTTCGTCGAGACCGAGGCGCTGCGCAAGCTCACTCGGCTGAGCGTCCCGGTGACGACAGAGATCGAGCCAAACCAACGCCGCGGCCGTCTCGAGCTTGCCCTCGCGCGCGAGCAGCTTGCGATCCTCATCGCGAGTGACGGTGAACAGTGTCGAGGCACCGTTGCCCGCGCGGGAGACCAGCCCGCTTTGTGTGAGATCGTTCAACACCGCGCCGATCGCTTCCGGGTCGTCGTTCGGGAATCGATCGAGCAGCGCGCGGCGCGTTGCGCGGCCCTCGCGTTGCAATTGTTCGAGCACCGATTCCCAGAGCGTTTTGCCGGGCACGGTCGCGCTCTCCCGCAACCGCTGAACGCGCCGCTGATAGCTGCGGAGCGCCATGCCGAACATGTCCGCCACCACCTTGCGCGACAAGCCTTGGCCCTCGAGCTCTTCGGACAGCGTGAGAAAGACTTCATCGGCCAGGTGCGCAAGTGGCGCGCGGATCCCGGCCGTTGCCGAGAGCTGCGCGATGAGCACGGTCGTCTGACGGATGATCGAATCGGTGAGGAGCTTGATGTCCACGCGCTTAGCGTAACGAGAGTGCGCCCGAAAAGAGCGCACCGACCTTAGCACCGGCGCGCCCGGACTCCGCGTCCTGCGCGCTCGGCACCCCGGACCAGGGGATGACCGAAACGCCACCCTAGCCACGGCGGAATCTCACTTTGAGAGGGAAAACTGGGGTGATGGTCACCGAATACGGCGTTCTGGGGCACCCCTCCGGCCAGCGCCGGGGACGCCGAGCGCGGCGCGCGCGCAAGGGTTCCGGAGCCTGTTCATGCCACGCCTCCACCTCGAGAGTGCTCAGAGCAGGCCCCAAACCCGCAGTGCCTCTTCGAACGTGTTCATGTGCAGCGCTACGACGCGCGGAATCGAGCCGTCGCTTTCGATCTGATACCCACCGGCGAGGTTCCAGGTGAGGGGAATCGACAGCTCTCGGGCCATGGAGAACAGCGTTCGATCGCGCTCACGCATTTGCTCGGTGGTCAGCAGGCCGCCGAGCGGGTCGTCGAGGTGCGGGTCAGCGCCCGCCTGGTAGAGGATCGCGTCCGGTTCGAACGCGCGCAATCGTGCTCGCAACCCGGACACCGCGTCCAAGTAGGCGGAAGCCTGCTCGGGATTTCGAAACGTCTCACCGAAGCTGACGTGCAAGACACGGTCGAGCAGGCCTCGAGCCTCGATGATGGCCTGCGTGCCGTCACCGTAGTGGTAGTCGCAGTCGATGATGGCGATCCTTTCGACGCGCCGCTCGTCCAGCAGTTGCACCGCGGTCACCATCAGTCCGTTGAACGTGCAAAAGCCCCGCGCCGAGCGCGGGCCCGCATGATGGAAACCCGACGTCAGCGAAGCACTGATGCCTTCCGTCAACGCGACCAGCGCCGAGCCGTAACAGGCTCCGCAGGTGTAGAGGAGCGAGCGCGCAACGGACGCCGACAAGGAACCGAAGCCGTTCGGGCGCCTCAATTGCAAAACGTCCGCCACGAAGCCCTGCTCGTGCACTTTGCACACGTCCTCGATGCTCGTCGGCTCCGGCGCCACGAGCTCGATCGGCCAGCATGCCCGCAACAGCGCCTCCGAGACCGCTTTCGGCTTGCGATCGCTGGGCGACGCGCGCACCCACGAATCTGACACCATGTCGTCCGAAAACAGGACCTTCAACGATCGGAGCTGGCCGCGGGCGCTAGTCGTCACAGCTGCTCCTGCGCGACGTGACGTAGCTGTTCGATGGTGGCTTGCCCGGGTGAAAACAGTCCAGCGTCGACCTGTGCCTGAAAGTGGGCGGAGAACGCCCGCTGCCGGTACTGGGGAGCGACGGCGAGCGTCGTCAGCCGCAAGAAGCGAAAGCCCAAGCAGCGTTGCACGGGGATTACCTGCCCGGGCAGGTTGGCATTGGCACGCAGCTCGGAGTCCTCGTCTCGGCGAACCGCGAACAGGCAGCCAGGAGGCAGGCGCACACCGTTGAGGCGCAGCTCGGCCACGCTGATGCACGAGTGATTGTCGCCCAGATTGAGCTTCTCGATCAGCAAGGGCTCGCCCTGCTGAGACACCAGCACGTTGACGCGCCCACGGCGCCGCACGAAACCATGGCCGATCTCCAGGAAATACTTCTCGGCCAAGGGGCAGGTGCCGACCTTGAGCTCATCGAAGCACGGCGGAAGCTCCCCCGGGTCGGCGGTGGCCACTGTGGGCAGCACCAAATCCGACATGATCGCTGCAAGCAGTCGACTCTCCTGTCGTTCGAGCCGCGCCGGCAAAGCGCGCAACACCTCGAGCAACGAGGCCAAGTCGCGCCGTGGCCACTCCGGGAACAGCTTTGCCGTTGTCTGCAGTTGCTGTTCCCGAGGCCGATTGACGAGCTCGGCAAGGTGTCTGCTGGCTTGGGTGAAGCCGCAGCCCCGGCGCTCGGTACAGTGCGAGAAATGCTCGTTGAGCATTTCGACCAGGGTCGCGTTCAGGCTATAGCCACAGGCTCGCAAGACCGCGCACAGCTCGTGGTCCAACGCCGGGCTCGGCTGTTCATTGCACTGGAGAGTTGGCATCGTCAACGCAGCTGTTCGAGCCTCGTCAAGAGCTCTGCTTGGCTCCGCTCGTCGACGCCATTCGCGGTGCGTTCGATGAGCAGGTCGAGCGTATCGTCGAGGCCGATGAGGTCGTTCAGTCGAGCGAGCCAGCTCTTGTCTGCTGGAGCAGGGCTCGCGAGCAACGCCGCAATCAGTGTCGAGTCGTGGGCGCGCAGCTCTTGGCGTCGGTTCACGCCGCGCAGAAGGTCGGCACAGGTCCAAACGTCATCGAGCAACTGCAGGCCAAGCTCGACCGGGCGACCACTCCTGGACCAATCCAGCAGGCGTTCCCGAAGCCGGCGAAGGAGCGCGCGATCCGAGGCTCGCGCCCCGGCATAGGCCTCGGATGTCGAGACGGTGGCGAGCGCGCCCGCTGCATAGCGAAGCGCCATCAAGACGGCCTCCGGGTCGTCGCTGTCCGGGCGGCGAAGGGCGCGACGAAACCCCGCATACAAACGCCGAACGCCGAACGCCGAGCGCAGGTCGACACCCAGACGGCGGTGCCGCTGCTCGCCGCCGGCAATATCGATGGCGCCCTCGGCCTGCGCCACCTCGAGCACGGCATGAATGACACGACGAACCTTGCGCAGGGCGGTCTCGGCGGCCACCAGTGAGTCGTCCGTCGTCTTGGCCCGCATGAGGATGACCCGGGCCCGATTCAACTCGAGTGTCCCGGCAAAGCAGACATCGCCGACGCGGGGCATCACTGGCCTATTCAGGACCACGCCCGGGCGCGTCTGGGGAGTTAGGTCCCGGTCGAACGAGAGCTCGTCGTCCTCCGGGATCGAGTCGTTGAGGCGCTCGAGCAGGTGCAGCAGCTTCAACGCCTGCCCCAGCACGTCCCCGAGCTCGCTACCTTGCGCGTCGATGGCGGTCGAGTGCGCGTCCACGCCGCAGAGCTCGAAACCTGCGACTCGATCTCCGAGTTGAGAGAGCGCCACCAGCACGTCCGCGCTGCCAACGCCGGGGGGCAGGCTGCTCTTGGAGGCTGGTGCTCGCGCCGCAACGGGCACGCTCTTGCGTGGTGGCCGGCTGCCGAGGCCTGGCGTGGGCATCACGAACACCCCAGATGGTGCGCGGTGAGAGCGGCGACGCTCGCACGGTCGTCGCAGCGAACGACGAACAGCAGCGCGTCGCGCCACCAAACGGAGAGAGTACCGGCGCTGGAGGTGGACGCGAGCGTGAAGCGCGTCGGGGCGCCAAACTCCCTACTCGCCTTGGGGACCGAGAGCGCCCATTCGCCGAGCGCGCTCAGCGTTTCGACGCTCGGGCGACCTCCCAAAGTCGCAACCGGAACCGCGGTGTCACCCGCGGCGTTGAGCAAGAATGCGGCACCGAACCGCCCTGGCGCGTCGAGCCGGCCGAGCTCCCGCTGCGCCGTGCCCTGGTTCTGGGGCGTGAGCAGCGCAATCGCATCGAACAGCAGGTCGTCGATGCGGAACGTGAAGCGCGGCGAGTAGCCTCGCCCTTTGCGCGGCGACCAAGAAACGGTCTCGCGGCTCCGGCACAGGTAGAGCAAGCACTCGGCCGAATGCAGCCGCAGCGCCGCCTCGAACTCGTTCGCGCTGATGCGCCCCTCCTCGACCAGTGTCTGCCCCAGCAGTCGCCCCTCGACACGGCAGCGTTCGTACAGGCGATCGAGGCTAGCCTCGTCCAGGTTCGACCGAAGCCGCAGCAAGTCCCGCAGACGACGCTGAAGCCCATTCGCCGCCACCCAACAAACGCGTCCACCCTCCACGAAAATGCCACCATTGGGCGATGGTCCGATGGAGAGCAGACCGCAGGCCATGTCACCAAGACGCTCGATACGTACGAGCGCGTCACGTAGTGTTGCCCAGTCGAGCTCCAGCACCTCAGACCCCCCACGCCGCTAGGTCGACCGTGCCCTCGATGTCGCGAATGGCCTGGCGCGTGGAGCTGAGCACGAACGCCAGATTCGGCTCGCGCGTGCAAACGATAGCCAGCGCCAGCCGCGCGGAGCGACGACCCCGTTGGATCACCAGGACCTGCTCCTCGTTGACGAACAGAAATTCCACGAATGCGAGCGCCGGCGCTTGGCCTTCGGGCGCCAGCAGGCACGCCGACAGGCAACGCGAGGCCGAGCGCACGAGAGGTTCGTGCTCGAACGCCGTCGCTTCGCCCACACCGCCAATCAGCAGCCCCTCGGGCAGCAGGGCCAGCGCTCCCTGCACCAAGCCCGGGACCAGCTCACAGGCTCGGGCGATCGCTTCGTCGACGTTCATCCCCTCTCCCCTTCAGTTGAGTGCGCCGGCAGGCGGTTCATCCGGCTCGCCCTCTACGAGCCCGAGGGCCGCCGAGAGCGTAGCCAAGCCGAAGCGCGCGCTGCGATCGAGCAGAACGTCGACCTCGAACTCGCGGCCATCTCGGCTGAGCCGGAGGCGGATGCTCGGACCGGAAGACTCTCGGGCCGCAATGTAAGCATCCCAAGAGGGCGTTAGTTGACCGTCGACGCTGAGCAGCACGTCCCCGTAGCGCACGCCGGCCTTGTCGACGGGACTGCCCGGTAGGCAGCCGAACACCGGCAGGCCGCCGAGTGCTGCCGCCATGCGCACGAGATCTGACTTCTTGATCAGTTGAGCCTCCAAAGTGGTCACGCGAGCAGCTCCGTGAGTAGCTCGCCGATATGGGCGCCGCGTTCGGGCCCGAATTCCTTGCGGTGCACGCGCGAGAGCGCGTCGCGCACCTCTGCCCGTCGGTCGAGGGGGCGGTCTCGGACGAGCGCAGCTAGGTCCTTCGCCACCGCTTCGGCGCTGATTCGCGGCGGAGTCTCGAGAATCGCGTCGCCCACCAGTCCCACGTAGACGGGCTGATTGAGCTCGGATACGCCAATCGTGTCGAGGGTGCAGCAGAGCGGCAGCGCCCTATTCGCGCACAATGCCTGCGCTTCGGCGAGCAAACGGCTCGCGTTTGCCAACCGACGGGCCACATCCTGTGCGTCCCCGTCACCATCCCCCAAGAGGTTGCGCAGCGAAGACTCCTTCCTCACGATTTGCCAGAGCCGCGACTTGCCGTCGCCCGTCTCCGCCAGGACCAAGCAGCGGCGCCTTGAGAGCAATGGTTGCGCGGCGGCGTGCAAGCGCGCCCACGCGATCAGCTCGGCCCGCCCCGCGTCGACATCGAGAAACACGGCGTCGGAAGAAGAATGAATCTGAAACACCCCCTCGAACGCGAACCATGACTCTCCCTGCTGTTGCAGTTGCAGAACGGATTGATTGGTCATCGCCTCGTGGAGGACGATGCGACCTTCCACCGGTGGCCAAACCAAGCCGCTCGGGGCATTGGACGAGGGCAGGCGCGGCGGGGTGGCCAGAGCGTGCGCGCTCGTGGTTGACGGCGCCGCCTCGATCGCAGGGGCAGGCTCGAGCCCGCGCAGCACCTCGAGCAGTTCCTCGCCGGCCGGCCCCGAGCGGCCCCTGGGCAGGGTACCGCGTCGTTGCTCTTCGCGGACTCGATCGAGCGCCAACCGGACCGCAAACACGAACGCCTCACGCACGCCAATGCCTTCCACCGCCACCGACTCGATCACTGCCATTCGTTCCGACGCGAGCCGGGCGCACACCAGATCGAGCGGGATCGCGTCGGATGCGTCCCGACGGTTCGCTTGGAATACGATGCCGACGGGCGGCCCGTCGCGGGCGTCCAAACGAGCGCGCAGGTCGCGCAGCTGCTCTGCTGTCTCCGCCCACGCCGCAGCGCTAGTGTCGCCCACGAACACGACCACGTCGGCCCGTTCGAGAAAATGCGCGCGCCGATGCAGCCAGTGCTGCTGCCCGGGAACGCTGATGACCTGACAGCGGATGGGCGCTCCGTCGAAGCGACCGCCGATGTGCTCGAGCCAATCGAAGTACACCGTGCGGCCGTCCTGCTCTTCGGGCGTGTAGACCTCGCGCCCGAAGCTGCGACCCAGGGCACGCACGCTCGTCGTTTTTCCGGCCCGCGGGGCACCGTCGTACACGATGCTTATCACAATCGTGTGGTCCATTTGATCGACGATCGCCAAGCAATATCCTGCGTGAGTAAGCGAAGCCGGCTCCTGCTCGAGCTGGCTTCTCGGAAAGAAAAGGCGGGCGCGGTCGGCCGCAGCGGCGCCCTAAACAGCTCAGCCGAGCTCGCCCGCGTGCTTCGCAATCGCGTTGCGCACGATAGCCAAGTTGGCGACCGAGCGATCTGCGGCGAGGTAAACGAACGCGGTCGGCGTGATCAGCTTGATCATGTGAATTTGATCGCCGAGTGTCAGGATGATGTCTTCGAGCGAGGTCTGCAGCTTGAGGGCCTTCATGACCTTTTGCTTCTGCTTCACGAGCTCGCTGTTGTAGGCGCTCGCCGCCGTCAGGTCGAAGTCCGCGCGCAGCGAACGCGCGCCAAGCGTCATGCCAGACTCGAGATCGACGAGTGACGCTGCAATGAAACCGGGAAGGTCGGCGGCAACCCGGTCGAACGTTTCTTGGATTTGTTTTTCGGAAGCCATCGTATTCTCCTCTGAGATTTGGTTCGTCGGACGGTTTTGGAAGGCTATGGCTCAGACCACGAGATCTTTTTCGATGGCCTTGAGGTTGTGGCGGGCCATGGCCAGGTTTGACTTGTTCTTGTCGAGCACGAGGTAGATGAACAGCGCATCGTTGGACTGCAGTGGTCGAATCAGGTGATAGGCTTTGCCCAGCGTAATCAGCATGTCCTCAATCGAATCCTGCAGATTGAGGGCTTTCATGGTCTTGCGCTTGGCGCGTACGACCTCGGTATTGCCGGCGGCGGCGGCTTCCAGATCGATGCCATTTCCGCCGATGGATCCCAGGGTCATGCCGCTGTTGCTGTCGACGATGCACGCGCCGATACAGCCTTCGATGTCGAGCAACTTGGGTAGCGATTCTTTTGCGTTTGCCATATCTATCTTTCCTTTGTGTTGAGTTGCGTGAGCGCGCGAGCGCCTAGCAGACTATGAATCAAATGAAGTCATTGCTTGCGCTCCCAGCGCGCCGCGACACCTTTAATGCGTATCAATCGCATACTACTTCGTCAAGCTCGATGTCGCGAGTTGCCTCAATGAGGTGTGATGTGAACATCGAGAGTGAGCGCGTGCAGGTGAGCAGACGCAGGCAATCAACCTTGAGGCTGATCCGCCGACGATTCCTCCGGCTTTCGATCGGAAACGCACGCATGAGATCAGTCTCATCGCTCGACATGTTCCCGTCTCGATCGGCTCTTCTCAAAGACTCTTAATCCACCTCAATTGTGTCGACACACTTTGGGTGGGTATCGGCTTCGAGGGTACCTGGCAGCCAGAACCGTCGCTTCGACGCAGCGCGCGCGTAGGCAATTCGAGCCGGGGTTGGCCGAGGCGGCCTGTACTTCAGCAGGGCTCGCCATCCTTGCTCGTCGCGTCCGCGACACCGATGCCGCCGCTCCGTCAGCCCGGCACCGCGCGCATGTCGGATCACGTCGAGACGGCGGATCTCGCGGACGGTTCGATTCTCGTAGACGTGTGGGACGTCGGCGCGCAAGAACACCGAGTCGCCAGTCGCCGGCTCGTGCGCCGCACCCTCCACGATGAGCCGGTGAGCACCACCCAAGCGTTTCGGTCGTGCCTTGCTTTCGCCATGCAGCGGCGCCCGCGCCACGACCATCTCGTGCCCCTCCCCTTCGAACTATCGACGCGTCGACCGCGCTAGTGCAGCGCCTCTAGGAGTCGAACTGCGGGAAATGCAAGCCCCAAGTCCCCATCGTTTGGCTTGCCCACCCTGGTGCCTGGTCTTCGGTTGGAAACAAAGCCGCTGAAATCCCACCTGTGGTATTTTGCACCGCACTGGCCGAGTTCGGGCCGTCCTTGATTGCCTACCCCCGAGGAGCGCAAGTCGGATGAAGGTTGCCGAGCAGGGAGAATTGGACGCGCGGGTTGCTCAGGACTTGGGCTTCGAGGGGCTCGAGGGCGTGGGGGCGACGGCGAGCTCGATGGTCTATCGAGCGCGGCGCGTGGGGACTGGCGAACGTGTCCTGTTGAAGCTACCGAACGCCCGGTCGAGACGCGAGGCAGTGGGTCTGAATAGGTTCCGCGCCGAGTGCGAGCTCCTACAGTCGCTGAAACGTGCCGAGGTCCCACGCGTGCTGACCTGGCGCGCGGATCCGCCGGGACCAGTCCTCGTGCTGCGGGACTGCGATGGCGAGTCGCTGGAAGGCATGCTCGGTGCCGCGTTGCCGCTAGCGGTGGCCATCCAATTGGGCGAGCAACTCGCTGGCGCGCTAGCCACGCTTCATCGGGCCGGGTTGGTCCATCACGACTTCAGACCCGCGAACGTGCTGGCCTCCGCCGACGGCTCGCGCGTCCTTCTGATCGATCTGAGCCGTGCCGCGCCGTGCGCCGCGCCTCCCGCCAGCGAAAGCCTACCGCGCGAGGCGCTCGCGTATGTTTCTCCTGAGGAGACCGGCCGATTGCGCCACACGGTGGACCTCCGCGCCGACCTGTACTCACTCGGCGTCGTCTTGTTTCGTGCGTTTGCAGGGGCCGTCCCCTTCGAGACCGGCGACCCCCTCGCGCTCGTTCACGCGCACTTGGCGCGCTCGCCGGTCGCGCTCGACCAGGCTGCTCCAGGTGTCCCCCGCGTTGTCGCTGAGATTGTCACGAAGCTTCTGGCCAAGGCACCCGCGGACCGTTATCAAAGCGCCCGCGGGGTCCAGCATGATCTGAGGCGGTGCCGGGAGCTGCTCGAGGCGACCGGCGGCGTCCAGCCTTTTCGTCTCGCTGCCCACGACGCGTTCGAGCGGGTGCAGACGCCAAGCAGGCTGCACGGTCGGGAGCAGGAGCTAAAGCTCCTGCTTGGAAGCTATGAGCGCGTGGTAGGCGGAGGGGCGCTGGAGCTGGTGATGGTCTCCGGCTATTCCGGGATAGGCAAGTCTTCGCTGATTCGGCAGCTGGAAGAGCTGGTGCTGCGCGACGGCGGCTTCTTCGTCTCCGGGAAATTCGACCAGGCTCGTAGCGACATCCCCTACGCCAGCCTGACCACGGCATTTCAGGCGCTCATCAAACAGGTTCTGAGCGGTCCTGAACAACGCGTCGAGAGCGCGCGACGTCGCGTTCAAGCGTCGCTCGGCGGCAGCGCGGGCGTACTGTCGGCGCTGGTGCCTGGTCTCGAGCTGCTCGTTGGCCAGCCGCCACCCGTGGAGGAGCTTGGCCTCGTGGAGGCCGAGCTTCGCCTGCAGGCGTTGTTCCGTGCCTTCGTCGAGGCGCTCCCGAGCAAGGATTCCCCACTCGTTCTGTTTCTCGATGATCTCCAGTGGTTGGATCCCGGGAGCCGGAAGCTGCTCCAGAGCTTGCTCGAGCGCAACCAGACTCCCCATTTGTTGGTGATCGGTGCCTTCCGTGACAACGAGGTCTCGGAGTCGCATTCGCTCTTGTCGATGCTCGCCGCGTTGAGAAGTGCGGGGGCGAAGATCGTAGAGGTGCCGCTTTCGCCCCTGACGTCCGGGAACCTCGCCGGGCTGATCGCGGACGCGCTCCATAGCTCGAAGGAGGATGTCGCGGCGCTCGCCGAGCTCATCTATCAAAAGGCGGCCGGCAATCCTTTTTTTTCGATTCAGTTCTTGCTGTCCGCCGAGGACGAGGGGCTGCTCGAGTTCGACGGACGGCGGGAAGCCTTCGACTGGGATGTCGCGAAGATTCGCAGCAAGAACTTCAGCGACAACGTCGTCGAGCTGATGATCCGCAAGTTGCGCAGGTTGGCGGGGCCTGCTCAGGAGGCGCTCTGGGCGCTGGCGTGCCTCGGTAACAGTGCGGACGTCGAGACCTTGGGGCTAGTGCTCGGCAAGTCTGAGTCGGACTTGGATGCAACGCTGTGGGAGCCCATCGCCGCCGGCCTACTCGTGCGCAGCGACGGATTCTACCGCTTCCTCCACGATCGCGTGCAGGAGGCGGCCTACGCCCTGATCGCTCAGCCCGAGGTGGCGCGAGCTCACCTCGAAATCGGGCGAGCATTGCTGTCAAAGCTGTCGCCCGAGGCCGTGTCAGAGCGGGTCTTCGAGTTGGTGAACCAGTACAATCGCGCGCTCGAGCTGATCAGTGACGCCGCGGAGCGGGACGCCGTCGCGGAGCTGAACTTTCGAGCCGCGCTCCGGGCCAAAGCGCAGGCCGCCTGGGCAGCGGCTCGCACCTATCTGTTGCACTGCAGCGCGCTTCTTCCGCCGGACACCTGGAATACGCGATACCAGTACCTGTTCGCCGTCCATCTCGAGCTCGCGGAATGCGAGTTCCTGGTCGGTGCGTTCGAGCGCGCCGATCGGACCCTGGATCGGTTGCTCGAAATGTCGCGTTCGCCGGTCGATCGAGCCGCGGCATGCCGGTTGCGCATCCGCGTCTACCAGGTCGCCGGTCGTCCTGGCGACGCGGTGACCGTCCTACTGGAGGCGCTCGCGCCGTTCGGGTTCGTCGTCCCCACTTCCGACTCCGAGATTCAGGCCGCAACGCAGGCCGAGCTGCGCTTCGTCCTCGACTCCTTGCGTGGACGCGCGGTGGAGGATCTGGTCGACGCGCCCGTCGCCACCGACCCCGACGCGCGGGCGATCGTCCGCCTTCTCGACGACGGCTTCGCTCCCGTCTACGTGTCGCGGCCGGAGTTGTGGGCGCTGCTCGTGATCAAATCCGCGAGTACGTCGCTCCGCTATGGGAACGTGGACGAGGGATCTGCGTTCGCTTACCTCGGCGTCGCGGTGATCCTTTCGGCGGTGGTGGGTGATCCGTCGCTCGGCCTCGCACTCTCGGAGATGTCGCTGCGATTGAACGAGCGCTTCGAGACCACCCGCGCGAGGCTCAGAGGAAAGCTCCTCTTTCACCATGCGGCCATGGTGAACTGTTGGTCTCGGCACTTTTCCACCAGCTTGGCCGGGATGGAGACGGCATTCCCCGCTTGTCTCGAGGTCGGCGATCTCGTCTACGCCGGCTACCTCACCTTCAACGCCACCTTCTGCCTGTTCGAGACGGGCGCTTCATTGGAGCGAGTGGCCCAAGCGGCGGGCAAATACGCCGCTTTCGCCGCGAGGAGCAAGAACGACATCGTGTACCGCGTGCTGCGCGCACAGGAGCAGTTCGTCAAGGCCCTGCAAGGGACGACCTCTTCGCCCACTTCTTTCAACGACGCCGACTTCGACGAGGTAGAGCACATCGCGGTGCTCACCGAAGCGAAGTTCGGGGTCGGCCTGGCGTTCTTCCACATCACGAAGCAGATTGCCGCTTTCATCGCTCGCGATTGGGCGTTGGCGCTCGAGAGCGCGCGACGGGCGGAAGGCGTGCTGCGCGAGGTGGTTGGCCAGCCCGTCCAGGCGGCACATCATTTCTACTTGGGCCTTACCGTGGCGGCGGCCCACGACGGCGCCAGCGCCGACCAGCAGCGGGAGCATCGCGCAACGCTGGCGGCGGAGCTCGCTCGCCATCGTGCTTGGGCCGAGGGCTGCTCGGAGAACTTCGGCAACCGGCACGCCCTGCTCGCCGCCGAGCTGGCCCGCATCGAAGGACGGCTAGTCGACGCCGAACAGGGCTACGACGAGGCCATCCAATCTGCCAAAAAGAACGGCTTCATTCACCAAGAGGCCCTCGCCTGGGAGCACGCGATGCGCTTCTACCGTGCACGTGGCCGCGACGGACTTGCCGAGGCCTGTCAACAGCGCGCGCGCGACTGCTACCTTCGCTGGGGCGTGACGGGCGAGCTGCGGCTGCGCGCCCCGGCGCCGTCCGATACCCCCCTGGCCAGGGGCGACACGCTGGACCTGGTCAGCGTCATCAAAGTCTCCCAGGCCATCTCCAGGGAAATGGAGCTCGACGTGTTGGTCGACACGTTGATGCGGGCCCTGCTGGAGAGCGCCGGCGCGCAGCGGGCCGTGCTCCTGCTGCCGCGTGGCGATGAGCTCGGGGTCGTGGCCGTCGCGAGGATCGACGCACAAGGTGTGCACATCCAGCGCCGCGCGTATGAAGCGCCCGCTGCGGCCGAGTTGCCGTTGTCGATCCTCGGCTTCGTACGTCGTAGTCGCGGGAGCTTGCTCCTGGAGGACGCCCGTCGCCCCAGCGCGTTCTCTCGTGACGAGTACCTGGCGCAGGCGGGCTCGAAGTCCGTCCTGTGTCTACCGCTGCTCCGGCAGGCAAAGCTGGTGGGAGCGCTGTATCTCGAGAACGAGCTGATTAGCGACGCTTTCCATCAGGATCGATTGGCGCTGCTGGAGCTTTTGGCCGCACAAGCGGCTATCTCGCTGGAAAATGCCCGACTCTACGGCGAATTGAAGCGCGAGAATGCCGAGCGCGAGCAGGCGGAGACGGCGTTGATGCGCAGTCAGGGGCTCTTGAAGTCGTTGATCGACGCATCTTCCGCTCTCATCCACGTGAAGGACCTCGACGGACGCTACTTGCTCGTCAACCGCCGCGCGGCAGCGGTAATCCTAGACGGGGCTTCCGAAAGCGTGAGCGCGCTCACCGAGGAGAGCGCGCTCCTCGGCATGTCTGACTACGACTTCTTCGCCGCCGAGCAAGCAGACGCCTATCGCCAAAGTGATCTGAGGGTGATCGCCAGCCGCGCCACGCTCGAAACCCAAGACACCGTCCCGCAAGCGGACGGGATTCACACCTACCTGACCCTCAAGGCGCCGCTCATCGACGCCGACGGTAAGATCTACGGAACGTGCGGTATTTCAACGGACATTACCGAACGCAAGCGAGCCGAGGAAGCGCTCAGCCGCACGCAAGAGCAGCTCCGACAGGCGCAGAAGATGGAGGCGATCGGCAACCTGGCCGGTGGCATCGCACATGACTTCAACAACCTGCTGATGGTCATCCTCGGTTACGGCTGCTTCCTCCGTGCGGGCATCGATGTAGACGATCCTCGCCAGGAACATGTCAGCGAGATCGACGCCGCCGCCCAGCGCGCGGCCGAGCTCACCGGGCAGCTGCTTGCTTTCAGCAGGAAGCAGCTTCTGCAGCCGCGGGTCTTGAACCTGAACGACGTGATCGTCGGCGCGGAGAAGCTGCTGCGTCGTTTGATCGGCGAAGACGTCGAGCTGACGGTCCGGCTGGCACCCGACCTGGGGAACGTCAACGTGGACCCCGGTCAAGTCGAGCAGATCGTGATGAACCTCGCCGTCAACGCACGGGATGCCATGCCGCGTGGCGGCAAGCTGACGATCGAGACCGCCAACGTCGACCTCGACGAGGGATACGCAGCCGCCCACCTTGGGGCGAGCGTAGGGCCTCACGTCGTGCTTGCGGTCAGCGACGCCGGCGTCGGTATCGACAAGGAGACGCAGAGTCGCATGTTCGAGCCGTTCTTCACCACCAAAGAGGCGGGCAAAGGCACCGGGCTCGGGCTCGCGATGGTGCTCGGAATCGTCCAGCAGAGCGGCGGCAATATCTGCGTCGAAAGTGAGCTCGGCAAAGGGACGACGTTCAAGGTCCACCTGCCCCGCACCGATGCAGCGACGACCCGGGCGCAGGGCCCAGCCGACACCTCGTCGCGGCCCCCAGTAGGGACCGAAACGATCCTCTTGGTCGAAGACGAGCAACCCGTTCGGGTATTGATGAGAAACCTCCTTCAGCAAGCCGGCTACACGGTACTCGAGGCTCAGAGCAGCGGCGACGCGCTGGTCATCTCGGAGCAGCATGCGGGGCCTATTCACCTGCTGCTGACCGACGTGATCATGCCGAGAATGAGCGGTCGAGAAGTCTCGGAGCGGCTTCACCAACAGCGGCCGACCATGAAAGTGTTGTTCATGTCCGGCTACACCGACGACGCCATCGTGCGGCACGGCGTTCTCGTCGCCGAAATGGCTTTTCTGCAAAAGCCGGTCACGCCCCCGACCCTGATCCGCAAGATCCGCGAAGTGCTCGACACGCCATCGTAACCGCAGATCCGCATCGACACAGGGTGATTCGGGGCGGCCGCTCGACGGCTATGAGGCCGCCGCCAAACCATCGCGGCCCCTGGCCCGCGCCCCGAGAGGTCGCGCGGCCAGGCGTTCGAGGAGCCTCATGTCGCGCGGCGGCTCTTCCGCCTGAGGTCCAGCGGCAGACCGCCGAAAGGTGAGCCGAGCCTTGCGGGCTACGCGTCTATCTACTTTGGCGACCCCGCAAGAACGGCAGCAGCCCCGCGACGCGCGATGTCAAAGCTCAGAATCTCGGTAGTTCTTCTGGTCCCAGTGCTCTTCGCTTGCTCACCGACGAGCGACCCACGCCGACCTTTGGCCACGACGCCTGAAGCAGCGGCCGGCACGGCGCAACTTTCGCCTGCGGGCGGCGGCTCGGGAGCCCCGCCTGTGCCCGCTGGTGGGGGTGCTTCGGCGCCTCCGTTGGACCTAGGAGTGGTCGGCGGTGGGGGCTCCGCACAGGGGGGCGACTCGGCAACGACCCAGTGCGCGGTCGCGGCGCTGGGCAACCCGGGACAGAATGCCAGCACCAACTTTGCGCTTTGGCTCAGCGAGCGCGGCCCGCGGGTCGACCGCTTTCGAAGCGGTGCTCCGCTGGAGGAGCTTACACCCGACACGCTCAGCTCCTATCAAGTCGTGCTGCTCGACTGGCTCCCGGAGGGCACGCAGCTCGGGGTGAGTGCTGACCAGCTTGCCGCGTGGGTCCAGGAGGGGGGAAGGCTGATTGCGCTCAGCGGCTACGTCGACAGCGCGTCGGACCCAACCGTCACGAACACCTTGCTCCAGCCGCTGTCCCTGGCATTCGACACCAGCCACAACCAGACGATCTCCGGCCAAGTGGTGGAGTTCGCAGACCATCCCATCACCGCGGGCCTGGCTTCTGGAGCCTCGTTCAGCGGCATTCCGTTCACGGGAGGCTGGCCTTTGACGTTCGCGGCCGCCGACGTGCCCATCATGACGCTGAACGGCTCCGTTGTCGGCGCCGCCGCACTGCGGGGCCGAGGCAAGGCATTCGTATTCGGCGACGAGTGGATCACCTTCGACTCGGAGTGGGCGAAAACGCCGGAGATAGAGCGCCTGTGGTTCAACGTATTCGATTGGTTCGGCGGGTGCGAGCTCTCCCCGCCGGTCGTTCACTAAGGTCGGCACATGAGCAATGAGCGCCTCCGGCCCCGGCCCCGATGGCCGTCCGTGAACGAAGCCCGCAGGTTCCCGTTCAGGGGAGTTGCGCCGGCTTGGCCAAGTACGCCGTCGACAGCGTCTTGAACTGGCCGTTGTCGGTCTTGATGGTCGTCTGAGTCGACCACCCAGCACTAAACACGACCCCGACGCCACCAGCGGCCACGAGCTCGCTCGGGTGGGTCAGGAAATAGTGGACGTGGTTGTCACGGTAATGATTCGGCGTGCCGCCGGGGCTGCCGCTCGGAGCGCCAAGCGGCGTTTGCCACAAGAGGGCCGGCCTTCCGATGCCGTCGCGATATTGCTTCACCAGCGCGAAATAGTCCGTGTAGTTCGGGCTCGTCGCGTTCGATTCGTCCAAATAGGGCACAGATCGCGTGCAAGCGTTGTCCATGCCCGCCTCGTAGCAGCCGGCATCGCGGTCGGCCGTCTGCAAGACGACGAAATCGGCGGCGCCCACGCCTACGTTCTTCATGAACATGATGTTCTCGGCAACGCTGGATGCTCCCCAAGCGGAAGGCGGAAGCCGATGCGCGATTTCGGGGCGATGGTACGGGCGAGGTGGATGTAGCAGGCGGCGAAGCCCGTCAGATCGTTTGGGTACCCCGCGCAGTCGGACACGGCCGTCACCTGCACCGCGACCTTGGTCGGGTCGCCGCCGGGGGCCTGCGACTCGACGAACCCCCAGAAGTCGGGCTCCACGCTTACGAGCGCAGGCTTGTCGAAGGCCGCGAGCCGCTGGAAGACCAACTTGGCCAGGCGCCAGTAGTTGGTCATGAACGCCGAATCGCTGAGGTAAGCGAGATTGCCCTCGCCCCGAGCCGTGGACATATAGACCGTGAGCATTGGCACCGCACCCACCGCAGCCGCGGTATTCGCGACGATGTCGACGTAAGCTCCCTCGGGCGAGTTGTAGGTCTGCCAGCCGCTCTCCAGGTTCTGACCGGAACCCTGCAGGTAACGCTCGAAGATATCGGGGCTGATGCCCTGTGCCTGGATATCGCTCTGCTCGGAGCTACCGAGTCCGAAGAGGAGGCGCGCCGGCTTTCCGAGTGCGGTCGCGAGCCCGGCTTCAGGCGAAGTGCCTAAACCGCCCGAGCCAGTCGCGCCGCCCGAGCCCGCAGAGCCGCTCGCACCGCCCGAGCCCGCAGAGCTTGCACCGCTCGCGCCGCCCGAGCCCGTAGAACCGCTTGCGCCGGGCGCGCCGCCCGAGCCCGCAGAGCTTGCGCCGCTCGCGCCACCCGAGCCCGCAGAGCTTGCGCCGCTCGCACCGCCCGAGCTCGCAGAACCGCTTGCGCCGCTCGCGCCCGCAGAACCGTTTGCGCCGGGCGCACCGCTCGTGCCCGGTGAGCCGCTCGCGCCGGCGGAGCCGGTCTGCGACGGTTGTCCGCTACCGCTGGCTCCGCTGGAACTGCAGCCGACAAGGGACACGACGAGAGAAAGCAAGGTGATCGGCGTGGAACGAACGCGCATGTGGCCCGAGGCTCCTTCCGCGCCTCACGGGCGCTTCCTACTAGTAACGGACGACGCGAAAACCGGTTCAGCTCTTTCGCCTGCCAGCAGCAGACTGCGGCTCGGGCATTTTTCGCGGTGCGCTTTGCGGTCGAGTGAGCACCGGGCGGCAACGTGAGCGCGTGCAGGTGAGCGGACGCAGGCAATAAACCTCAAGGCTTACACATCGACGATTCTCCGGGCTTTCAAACGAAAAGCGCATGCATGAGATCAGCCTCGTCGCGCGACATGTTCCCGTCTCGATCGGCACTTCTCAAAGACTCTTAATCCGCCTCAATTGCGTCGACACACTTTGGGTGGGTCTCGGCTTCGGGGCCATGCGGAAGTAGCACACGCCACACGAGTCGTGGTTGGACCACAACGCCAGCAGGCAACGGCCCGAACGACCGAGTAAGTGATCTCGTGGCCTGCATCGTCGACATCCACGTTGTCGACATCAACGCGTGTTCCGAACTTCGGGCTAAGTTTTCGGAACGATCGAACAAGCGCTGAGTCTCAGTGTCTTCCTTGGCTCGCTATGATCTTCCGCCGACCGAAATTCTTGAGCGGTCCGCAGCGAGTGACGACACTACCAATGGGCGGGCACATTGGAGGTTCTGATGCATGGACACTTGGCTTATGTCGGGACGATTCTCCTCGGCGCCGCCGCAGTCGCTTGCTCGAGTGGCAACTCGACACCCAGCGCTGGTGGCAACACCCCAAACCCAACGCCCGGCTCCGCGGGTATGGGCGTAGGCGGCTCGACCGCCACTCCCCTCCCCACGCCGACCACGGCAAGTTGTCCTTCTACCGAGGTGACGCGCACGCCGCTGCGCCGTCTCACACGCTTCGAGTATGCGAACAGCGTGAAGAGCCTACTCGGGGTAGACGCGACCCCGCGGATGCTCTGC
>Ga0207667_10000982_pt1 | contig 36464 bp, 32 predicted proteins | sample KBSCornC52_FD_184301 | JGI IMG/M metagenome (GOLD analysis project Ga0207667, IMG submission 184301) | Corn rhizosphere microbial communities from Kellogg Biological Station, Michigan, USA - KBS Corn C5-2 (SPAdes) (version 2) | ecosystem: Host-associated > Plants > Roots > Rhizosphere > Soil ...
TTTAATGCGAGACAAGGTGCGCACTCAGTGGAAGCGACCGATACGAAAGATCCGAATTATTTCCATCGGGTCGTAGATTGCCAATGGGCATGTCCAGCCCACACAGATGTCCCGGAATACATACGGCTGATTGCACAAGGGCGCTTCACCGATGCGTACATGGTGAATCGCGAATCCAATGTATTTCCCGGAATTTTGGGCCGCGTCTGCGATCGGCCCTGCGAACCCGCTTGCCGCCGCGGACGTGTCGAGGACAAGCCCGTCGCGATCTGCCGTTTGAAGCGCGTCGCGGCGGATCATCGCGATGACGTGAGCGATCTGCTGCCCAAGGCGCCCAAGGTCAAAAACGGCAAGCGCATCGCCTGCATCGGCGCAGGCCCGGCATCGCTCACCGTCGCCAACGATCTCATGCCGTTGGGCTACGAAGTCACGATTTTCGAAAAGTGGCATCAGCCCGGCGGCCTAATGCGCTCCAATATTCCTTCGTTCCGTTTGCCCGCGGAAGTCCTCGAGGAAGAAATCGGATTCATCACCGGCATGGGCGTGGATCTCAGGCTCAATTCCCCGGTCAGCAGCATGAAGGCGCTGCTGGACGCGGGCGAATACGCCGCGGTGTTCGTGGGCAGCGGCGCGCCGAAGGGCAAGGACCTCCAATTACCCGGCCGGCAGGGCAACAAGAACATTCACATCGGCATCGACTGGCTCGAATCGGTCGCGTTCGATCACATCAAGAGCATCGGCGAGCGCGTGCTCATCATCGGCGTCGGCAACACCGCCATGGATTGCTGCCGCACGTCTCTGCGCTTGGGCGCCAAGGACGTGAAGGTCATGGCGCGCAAGCCGCGCGAATTCTTCAAGGCGTCCGCCTGGGAACTCGAAGACGCGGAAGAAGAGAACGTCGAAATCGTCGTGAATCACTCGCCCAAAGCGTTCGTCGTCGAGAACGGCAAGCTCACCGGCATGTCCTTCGAGACTCTCGAATATCAGATGGACAAAGGCCGCATCGTGAGCGAGCGCGTCACCGGCGAAGTCGTGATTCCCTGCGACGACGTGATTCTCGCCATCGGTCAAGAGAATGCGTTCCCGTGGATCGAAGATAGTCTCGGCATTCAATTCGACAAGTGGCACGTGCCGGTCGTCGATCAAAAGACGTTTCAGTCGACGCGGCCGAACGTGTTCTTCGGCGGCGACTCTGCGTTCGGGCCGAAGAACATCATCTGGGCCGTGGAGCACGGTCATCAAGCCGCGATCTCCATCCATCAGTTCTGCCAAGGCCAATCGGTACAGGAGCGGTTGCCGCCGCTGCTCAACCTTTCGAGCCGCAAGATGGGCATCCACGAGTGGGCTTACAAGAACGACTACAACCCGCTCGAACGCCGCTTGGTGCCGCATGTGAGCCTCAAAGAGCGCTTCAAGAACGTCAACATTGAAGTAGAGCTCGGGTTCACGGCCGAACAAGCCGAGGCGGAAGTGCAGCGCTGTTTGAACTGCGACGTGCAAACGGTGTTCGACGCCAAGCTCTGCATCGAGTGCGATGCATGCATCGACATTTGTCCGGTGGACTGCCTCACCATGACGGGCAACGCGGCGGAGTCCGAGTTGCGCGCCACACTGAAAGCGCCGGCAACCAACATCACTCAGCAGCTCTTCGTGTCCTCACCGCTCAAACAAACGGGTCGAGTGATGGTCAAAGACGAAGATCTCTGCGTCCATTGCGGCCTCTGCGCCGAGCGCTGCCCGACGGCAGCCTGGGACATGCAGAAATCGAAGATCGAGATTCCCCATGCGAGCGATTCACCATGCTTAAGCCAGCCGAGCCGCAAGACCGCGTAAACGATTTCGTCATCAAGCTCGCGAACGTCAACGGCACCGGCTCGGCAAGCGCCAACAGCTTGCTGATGAAGACGGTGTTTCGCATGGGCGTGCCGGTGATGGGCAAGAACTACTTCCCCTCCAACATTCAGGGCTTGCCAACGTGGTATGAAATCCGCATCACGCGCGACGGCTATATGGCGCGCTCGGGCCGCGTCGATTTCATGGTCGCTATGAATGCCGAAACCTATGCCAAGGATCTCAAGGACGTCAGTTCCGGCGGCTATCTGTTGTACGACTCGAGCTGGCCCCGTCCCGCGCTTCTGAAGCGCGACGACATTCATATCTTCGGCGTGCCGCTCGCACGCATGTGTAACGAAACGTTCCAGGGCGTGCGTTCGCGCATCTTGCTCAAGAACATCATGTACTCGGGCGTGCTCGGCGCATTGTTCGATTTGGACTTGGAAGTCATGAAGCAACTGCTGGGCGAGAGTTACGCCAAGAAGAAAGCGTTGCTCGATCAGAACGTGCAAGCCTTGGAGATGGGCTACCAATACGCGAAGGAACACTTCACGTGTCCGTTGAACTTGCGCGTACAGCATTTGGACAAGACCAGCGGCCACGTCATGATTGATGGCAACACGGCCGCGGGCTTGGGCTGCATGTACGCCGGTGCAACGGTGGGCGCTTGGTATCCGATCACGCCGTCCACTTCGCTCATGGATGCGTTCAAGAATTTTTGCCAGCGCTGGCGCGTCGATGCCGAGACCGGCGAACGCAACTACGTCATCGTGCAGGCGGAAGATGAACTCGCAGCTATCGGCGTAGTGATCGGTGCGTCTTGGAACGGCGCGCGCGCATTCACACCGACGAGCGGTCCCGGTATTTCGTTGATGAATGAATTCATCGGCCTCGCTTACTACGCTGAAGTGCCTGCGGTTATTTTCGACGTGCAACGCGTGGGCCCGTCGACCGGCATGCCGACCCGCACGCAGCAATGCGACATCATGGCAGCGGCTTATGCATCGCACGGTGACACGCGGCACGTCGTGCTCTTTCCGGCAAATCCCGAAGAATGTTTCTACATGGCGGCGCAGTCGTTCGATCTCGCGGAACGCCTGCAAACGCCGGTGTTCGTGCTTTCCGACCTCGACATCGGCATGAACGATTGGATGTGCGCCGAGCTCAAGTGGGACGATCAATATCAGCCCGATCGCGGCAAAGTGTTGAGTCGCGAGCAGATCGAGAAATTGGAAAAATTCCATCGCTATTTCGACAAAGACGGCGACGGCATTCCGTATCGCACGCTGCCCGGCGTGCATCCGAAAGGCGCTTACTTCACTCGCGGCTCGGGTCACAACCAATACGGCGGCTACACCGAAGATTCGGCCGAGTATCAAATCGTCGTCGATCGCTTGAAGCGCAAATTCGACACGGCGAAGACGCTCGTACCGAAAGCTGCGATTGAAGGGCGCGGCCACGACGTCGGCATCGTCTCCATCGGCAGCTGCGAGGGTGCCATTCGCGAAGCGATGGACGTTCTGAAGCGCCGCGGCGTGCAACTCGACTATATGCGTGTGAAAGCGTTTCCCTTCGGCGCCGAAGTGGAAGAATTCCTCGCCACTCACAAGCAACTCTTCGTGGTCGAGCAGAATCGCGACGCCCAGCTCAAGAGCTTGCTGATCCTCGAAACGCCGGTCGATAAATCGAAGCTGCGTTCCATCCTGCATTACAGCGGACTGCCCATGTCGTCCGAGTGCGTCGTGCAAGGCGTACTCGAAGGCTTGAGTATCAGCACGCCTCGCGTGGCCGCAAGCAGATGAGCGGATTCCCCCACCCTGCCCTCCCCCGCTCCGCGGAGGAGGGTAAGAATGCTCCAGCTAACACCCAATCTTGCTAGCTGCTTCTTCACCTTCCTAGCTTCCTCACCTTCCTATGACTTTCATCGCCAAACCCAAAGTCACTCATCCCAATCTGCCGCGCAATGAGCTCGGGCTCACGCGCCGTGACTACGAAGGTGGAATGTCGACGTTGTGCGCCGGCTGCGGCCACGACTCGGTCACTGCTGCACTCGTCGAGGCCGTCTGGGGCCTGTCCATTCGCCCCGAACAGCTCGTGAAGCTTTCGGGTATCGGCTGTTCATCGAAAACGACCGCGTATTTCGTCAGTGGCGGCCACGGGTTCAACTCCGTGCACGGACGCATGCCGTCAGTGGCAACCGGCGCGGCGGCAGCCAATCGCGATCTGTACTACGTCGGCGTCTCCGGCGATGGCGATTCGCTCTCGATTGGCTTGGGCCAATTTGCGCACGCGATCCGGCGCAATGTGAACATGCTCTACATCATCGAGAACAACGGCGTGTACGGACTGACCAAGGGGCAATTCTCGGCCTCTGCGGACGTCGGCTCGAAGGCCAAACAAGGCGATGTAAACGTACAACAGCCCATCGATCCCGCGCTCCTCGCATTGAGTTTGGGCGCAGGCTTCGTGGCGCGCAGTTTCTCCGGCGACAAAGCGCAGCTCGTGCCGCTCATTCAAGCCGGCCTCAAGCACAACGGTTTCGCGGTCATCGACGTGCTGTCGCCCTGCGTAACCTTCAACGATCATGAAGGCTCGACCAAGAGCTACTCGTTCGTGCGCGAGCACTATGAAGAAGCCGTGCACGCCGATTTCGTGCTGCCCAGAGCCGCAATCACGACAAGTTATGCAGCAGGAAATGTGCAGCCCGTGACCATGCACGATGGCAGCCAAATACTGCTGCGCAAGCTCGATGAATCCTACGATCCCAGCGATCGCGGCCGCGCTTTCGAATACATTCGCGACAAACTTGGACAAGGCGAATACGTTACTGGGCTGATCCATCTCGATGCGCAGAGCCAAGACATGCATGCCGCCGCGGGAACGTCGAAAGTACCGGTCAATCAGCTGCCGTATGCGAAGCTCACTCCGGGCAAGAGCGGGCTCGAGAAGATTCTGAGCAGATATCGATAGCGAGTGGGCTCTTCTTTTCCGCTCGTCCTCAGGACGAGCGGAATGTGGCACACCCAGTTTGGTGCGATCGCTCCCTCACTTCACCCCTAGCTCCTTCACTAATTCCTTCGCTCCGTACACCTTCTCCAAGGCCGTCGTCATGATGGCGGGATGAACGGCGATTGCGCGGTTCTTTTCCGTATCGAACCAGTACCCGCCGGAGATGGAGTGGATGTTGCCGTCGAACATCAATCCGACGATACGGCCTCGGGTATCGATGAGCGGGCTGCCGGAATTGCCGCCCACGATGTCGTTGTTGGTTGCGAAATTGAAGGGCGTGTTCGGGTCCAGCCGCGATTTCTCTTGTTGCCAACGCTGCGGAACTGCGAACGGCGCTTGGCCGGTCGCGCGATCGTACAATTTGTCTAGATGCGTAAACGGCTGCACCGGTGTGCCGTTTTCCGTCCAACCTTGCACGGTGCCGAAATTGAGACGTAGCGTGAACGTAGCATCCGGATAAACGCTCGTGCCGAGCGCCGCAAAGCGTACCTTGGCGATCTTTTCTTCAGCGGCTTGCAGCGGCGCTTCAACCTCATCTTCGTAGCGCTTGCGGATGGCGCGCGCTTCGGCATCGACTGCTTGGGCCAATTCGATCATCGGATCGTGCGCAGCCCCCAGCGCATCTTTGCCACCCTGCCACAACTGCACGCGCACCTTAGGATCAGCGAGCTTACTGCCTGCGATCGTTCGCGCAGCCAATGTATCGGGAGAATCGTTGCTCAGTAATTTGCGCACGATCGGATGATCCGGCCCGAGCCACTCGCGCAGTCGCTCGAGTGAGAAACTCAAGGTCACTTGCTCCAGGTCCGGATAGACGGGCACACCGGCTTTGAGCTGCTGTTCGACACGCGGCAGCGCCGAATCGCGAAACTCTCGCAAGCGGTCTGTGTTGGGCTTGGCGCGTTCTTCTGCGCCCCGCGCCAGCGTGCGCGCATAACGGAACAGTTGGCTGTTGAAGCCGGCGCCTCGCTCTAGAAATGTGTATGGCAAAGCAATGTTGCGTTCGGCCTGCTCGACTCTTTCGATATCCGACCACGGATCGTGGGCTGTATCCCCCTTGCGTAAAGTCGCTTCCTCTTTGCGTTTACGCTCGAGTAATGCGTCGTCGTGCAACGCGTCGAGCAATTTGCGATTGACCTTGATCGCATTCTCCAGGCTGCTCAAGTTGTCTTGTGTGATGCGCGCGGCTTCGGTGCTGGCTTTTGAAAACTGGATATAACGGCCGCGCAATTCCGAGGCGCGTAGCAACCATTGCGGCAGTTGCACGTCGCGCGCAAAGAGCAGTTCGGAAACCGTGAGGAGTCTTTCGGTGCTGCCCGGATGGCCGGACACGAACACGAGATCGCCGGCTTTCGGCCCGGCGCGATCGATAGCGAAATGCATGGGCGTCCGCGCCGGCTTGCCCGATGCGTCGTAGGCACGCAGCAGGGACATATCCAAACACCATCGCGGAAATTGGAAGTTATCCGGATCGCCGCCGAACGCCGCGATACCGTCTTCAGGCGCAAACACCAAGCGCACGTCGTCGTAGCGCTTGTATTTGTATAGATAATATTGGCCGCCCTTATAAAGGTCGACCGACTCGCACTGGAGCGGTCCACTGCCGCTTTTGCGGCTTGCTTCTTCGCAAGATTGTTCTAGCTGAGTCAGTGTCCTCTTGCGCGCTTCATTCGCGGCTTTTTCATCCAGATTGGCCGTCGCTTGCGCAACATGCGCCGTCACATCCTCCATGCCCACGAGCACGTCGGCAACTTGCGTAGGGCAGCGCAATTCCTGTTCGCGCTTGCGCGCTAGATAGCCGTTTTCCAACAGGCTCTGGTCTTTGGAGGAGTTCTGCGCCAGGCAACTGGCCGCACAGTGGTGATTGGTGAGAATCAATCCCTCCCCAGACACGAACGATGCCGTGCAGTTGGACAAGCGCACCGTCGATAGCCGCACTTTGTCCAGCCATGCGGGCGTGATTTGCACGCCATACTTCTGCTGCACCAGCCCGGTCGGAAAATCGTGATACGTCCACATCCCTTCATCGGCGCGGGCCGCAAACGCAATCAACCATGCGACGAGCGCAAGACACAGTGTTTTATGCATTCGGCAAGCATAAACGGCGGGCAGGGTCGATGCTACGGCTGGGAAGCTTTGCGATCGCTATGCAACGCCGAACGTACTTTGGTGATGACTTGCGCCGGCTCCTCCAGCACTTCGGCACGGCGCACTCGCAAGACGCGAAAACCGAGCTGATTCAGAAAGCGCTCGCGGGCGTCCACTCGGCCGCCGCCGGGCGTACCGCGGTTCGCGTCGTCCAACTCGACCACGAGTGCGCGGTCCATACAGACATAGTCCACGACAAAGGGACCCAACGTAGCGCGGCGCTGGAAAACGGCAGGAGCGAGGCTGCGGGCCTGCAAAAGCTTGCCGAGAACCAAGTCCGGGGTACGGGGCGGTCCCAGCCGCGAGCGCGTTCTATCCTTGAACACTCCGGTGAACATGCGGGGTAGTTGGCTGTGGGTGGTTAGCTGTGAGCCGGAGGCGCTGGTGCGTCGTTTAGATAAAGGATAGGCCGCCCACCGCATCCCTTCACCGCAGATAACCGGTGCTTTTGTAGAGAAATATGCGGAGCTAGCGATTGAGTCAATCCCAACTCAATCTTTTGCCGTACGACTAACGCCGAGCGCTCCATGAGACGATCGGCCCGGCGCCGAGCCATGCTGATGTGACGCCCACGCGGCGATGCGCATGGTGGGTTCTGAGGCAACGCACATCATGAGCCCATTGCAGCGCGTAAACGTCGGTATTGAGGACTGCCGCGGCGGTCGTGCGTGCGTAGTCCTGCCAGCTCTTGCGATTGCTCATGTGCGCCTCCGCTTTTTTTCTCGTCTCCTGTTAGAAATCGACGGCTGTGGGTGCGTCTTGAGCCATAACTGTGAATTGCGCACGTGGCGCGGCTGCAAACTTGAAGAAACTGTGCAGCACATCGTGTGCAGTTTACGTAAGGCGATCGAGCCAGTACTGTGCGCGCCGGCATTGCTGCGGGAAAGTGGGAATGGATCAGGCTGCTATTCAAAGCGGGCGCATCGTCGAACGCTATCTTTCAGGCGACCTACTGGTGCGCGAGGCGCGCGAGTTCGAGAAGTATTGCCTCGAGCACCCGGAAATCCTCAACGAGCTGCCGATTCCGGTCCGCCTCAAAGCGCGCCTGAGCCGTCAGCCGCTCGTGGACAGCGAGACAGGCATGTTTCCGGCGATTCCATCAAGCGCCATGCACGCTGCGGCGCGACTCGATACGCAGTCCGACGATGGCGATGATGATGACGATCAGGACGAAGCTCCCGCGCCCACGCCACAACGGCGCACGACACAGATATTAGGGATCGGCCTACTGCTCGCTGCCATCGGCCTTGCCGCATATGCATGGCGTTCGCATAGCCAAGACAACCAGATCAAGACATTACGCGTCCAGGCGCAGGCCCTCCACATTCGCGCGCCAGCCAGTTTGCAGACGCTCAAGGTCACGCCGGGACGAAGTCCCAACTCTGCAACCGCGACGCTCGGTTGGCCCGATCCGCCGCAACTGCTCGAACTGCGTATCGACGTCACCGAAAGCAAGTTCAGCTTGTATCAAGTGACTATCGACAAAGAAGGAGAGGCGCGCGTGATGCAGATCCGCCGTGTCGCTCGCGATTCCAACAACGAACTGCGCCTGGGCCTCAATTCATCTGCGTTCGGACCAGGCTTGTACCAATTGCAGCTCGAAGGCTACAACTGGCGTGGGGAATTGACCCCGGTGGGGTGGGTGAATTTGAAGTTGGAATAGCGCGACGGAGAGCGCTAGCCTTCAATCGCTCGCCGCCTCCTTCAAAATCGCCGCCGGCGGATGATTCACCACCGACCGCGTAGCGAGCGTGCCCGCCGTCCCGACGAGCAGTGCGCCGCTGATCCAGCCCAGTAACCACACGACAAGGTCGGGGTGATACTTGAGATCCAGCATGTGAGTGGCGAAGAAATAGCCGGCCAGGGAAGCGCCCGTCGCTGCAAGCGTGCCTGCCAAAACGCCGAGCACCGTGAATTCGGTCGCGACCCCTTGCAGCACGATACTGCGACTCGCGCCCAAGGTTCTCAGCATCGCGCTTTCATAGCGACGCTCGTCACGCGTGGATTGAATGGCTGCGAGTAAAACAGTGATGCCTGCAAGAATGGCAAATAGAAACACGTACTGCACTGCTCGCGAAGCATCGTCCATGACCCCGCGCACTTGCTGAATGATGGCATCGATATCGATGGCGGTAATTTCCGGAAAGCGTTTATAGAAGTTCGTCAATACCGCGCGCTGCTCGGAGTCGATGTGCACGCTTGTTATATACGTACCGGTGACGGAGTCGAGGACGCCGGGCGAGAACACCATGAAAAAGTTGGGCTTGAAGGAATCCCACTCGACTTCACGAGTACTCGTGACGGTGGCCGTGACTGGAATGCCTGCAACGTCGTAGGTGAGGCGGTCGCCTAATTTCAGGCCCAACGCTGTCGCAATGCCGTTTTCGACGGACACTCGCGCGCCACCGCCATCGCCGTCTCGCCACCAAGAGCCACTCGCAATCTTGTTGCCTTCCGGCAAGTTTCGCGACCAAGTGAGATTGGCTTCTCTGTCCACAAAGTTCTTCGCACGATCATCGGTATACGTGTGCCCTTGCACAGGTTCGCCGTTGATGTCGGCAAGACGCGCACGAACCATCGGCACGAAAATGGGCACCGCAATGTGATTGGCCGTGAAGAATGTGCTGAGCTCGGGCACTTGCTCGGGACGGATATTGATCAAGAATTGATTGGGCGCGTGCTCGGGTAACCCGTTGCGCCAGTCGTCGAGCAAATCGTGACGCACGACTGTGAGATGCAGCAGCACCATCAATCCAAGTCCGAACGCCACGACTTGCACGATGCTCTCGCGACCGCGCCGCACGACGTTCGCCATGCCGTAACGCCACGCAACTCCAACGCTTCCACGCAAACCGCCCAGACTCTTTACCAGCAACCAGCCCGCCGCATACAGCACGATTACCGAGCCCACAACGCCTACCAACACGTAGCCGACGAGGCGCAGGTCTCTCACCATATAGAGAAGCATTCCCCCGACCGCCAGCATGGCCGCGCCGTACACGACGATGTATCGAAGCGGCGGGGGCTCGATATTTCGACGCAGCACGCGCGCGGGCGGCACGCGACTCAATTGCAGGAGCGGCGGCAACGCGAAGCCGACCAACACAGCGAGCGGTGCTAACAATCCAAGCACGGCAGGCGCGAACGACGGTGACGGCAAATCGCCGCGCACTAGATCTTTGAGCAAAAATGCAATTCCAGCTTGAGCTATGTAACCCAGCGCCGTACCGACCACGCTCGCCGCGAGTCCCAACAACAGCAGCTCCAACATGCTGATGTTGAGCACGAGTCTTTGCGACGCACCCATGCTTTTCATGAGCGCCACGATATCGAATCGACGCGCGGCATACCGTCGCGCAGCCATGGCGACCGCAATAGCCGCCAGCAACACGCTGACCATCGCCGTGAGATTGATGAAGCGGCCGGCGCGGTCCATGGATTTACGGAATTGCGGGCTCGCATCGGCGATATCGACCAACCGCTCGCTGCGAGCTTTGACGGCTGCAAGCGCTTGCTTGAAGTCCTGCACGTCTGCGGGCGCTCCCGCAAACAATCCTACGTACGAAACGCGGCTGCCGGGCTGAATGAGCTGGGTCGCCGGCACATCGTCGATATTGATGAGTAGCGTGGGAGCGAGATCGACGAACTGAGAGCCTTGATCGGGACGATAGTCGAGAATGCGCGTGACTTTGAGAGTGGCGCGTCCGACATCGAGTGTGGCACCGAGCGTTGCCCCCAATCGCGCGAGCAAACGCGACTCCGCCCAAACTTCACCGTGCGCGGGCACTGCGTCGGTCGGATTTCCAACCCCGAACAGCGTATCGGCAACCTTGAGCCGTCCACGCAACGGATAGCCTGCGGACACGGCTCGAATCGCGCTCAGAACGCTATTTTCGCCGTACAGCACGACGCTCGGGAACGACTCGATGCGCGCTGTCTTGAGTCCCCGCGCCTGCGCCAACTGAAAATATTTTTCGGCGAGCGGTTGCGGCGACTCTAAACGCAAATCCGCCGCGATGAGTTCGCCTGCATGTTCTTCCATGATGCGTCCGACGCGGCTCGTGAAAAAACCGACGGCGGTCAGCGCTGTCACCGATATCACGAGCGCGAGCGTGAGTACCGCATGCTCGCCCGACTTCCATTCGCGGAATAAATTCTGCCAGGCGAAGCGCAGCGCGGTCATCGCACTCGACGCTCGCGGGTAAAGCCTTGGGTATCGGCCTCCGTGATCCGTCCGGCGTCTATTCTCACGATGCGCTGGCAGCGCGCAGCCAATTCCTGATCGTGCGTGACCAGAACCAGCGTCGCGCGCGTTTCCATATTCAAATCGAACAGCAACTTGATGATGCGCTCGCCCGTAGCCGCGTCGAGATTTCCCGTCGGCTCATCGGCAAACAGTATCGGCGGCCGGGTTACGAACGCTCTCGCAATTGCGACACGCTGTTGCTCGCCGCCCGAAAGCTGGCGCGGATAGTGCCGAGCGCGCGCCGCGAGCCCCACTTTTTCCAGCACTTCGAGCGCCTGTGCATGCGCGTGACGATTGCCCAGAAGTTCGAGCGGCAACATCACATTCTCGATGGCAGTGAGAGACGGCACGAGGTGAAAGCTTTGAAATACGAAGCCCACGTGCCGCGAGCGCGCCGCCGCGCGGCCGTCCTCGTCGAGCGCCGTGATTTCAGTGCCGTTCAGCCACACACGCCCGCTGCTTGGCTCATCGAGCCCGGCCAAGATCGCGAGCAACGTGGATTTACCGGCCCCCGATGCGCCCACTAGCGCCACCGTCTCACCGGCCGGAATGGCCAGACTGACGTCGCTCAGTATGGTCAGCGTTCCTTCCGGACTGGTAACCTGCTTGCTCACGTCTTCGGCGCGCAGCACGAATGCGGATACGGTCGAAATGAGATCTTGGTTCATGAATTGGATCGCGATGGCGGTCTTGATCTTCCCTATGGCGAGCACGAGTCCGGCCGCGACGCCGGCCGAGCCCGTCATCCTGATCATGGGTGACAGTCTAAGTGCGGCGTATGGGATCGACGTGACGAGCGGCTGGGTTGCGTTACTCCACAAACGCCTTGCCGAACTAGGGTACGGATACAGCGTTGTGAACGCCAGCGTCAGCGGTGAAACAACCGGCGGCGGGCGCGCCCGGTTCCCGCAGCTCCTCGACTTGCACAAGCCGCACATCGTGCTGCTCGAATTGGGCGCAAACGACGGCCTGCGCGGCTTGCCCGTATCGCAAGCCAAATCCAATTTGCAGGCGATGATCGAAACCGCCAAGCAACAAGGAACGCAGCTGGTGCTGGTCGGCATGCATTTGCCACCCAACTATGGACCGCAGTACACCACGCAGTTCGACGCCATGTATCGGGACCTCGCAGCTCAGTACCGTCTGTCGTTGATTCCATTCTTGTTGGACGGTGTCGCGCTGAATCAAGAGTTGGTGCAAGCCGACGGCTTGCATCCGACCGCAGCGGCACAGCCGCGCCTGCTCGAGAATGTGTGGGCAGTGTTGAAACCGCTACTGCACAAGAACAAGTAATGTTGTAACCGGGTGTATAGCCCGCGTCCGCAGGGGATTCGATAACGATGGAAAAAATTTGGCTCCGCAATTATCCGCCTGGCGTGCCGGCGCAAATCAATCCCGACGAGTATTCCTCGATCGCGGAGCTGTTCTGCGAAGCGTGTGCGAAATACCGAGACTGGCCCGCGTATAGCAATTTCGGCACCACGCTCACGTATGCGCAGATCGAAGAGCGATCGCAGCGATTTGCCGCATGGCTGCAATCCGGCGCCAAGCTCGAGCGCGGCGATCGCGTCGCAATCATGATGCCGAATGTAATGCAGTATCCCATTGCGCTATTTGGGGCGTTGCGCGCCGGCATGACCGTGGTGAATACGAATCCCTTGTACACCGCTCATGAGCTCAAACATCAGCTCAAAGATTCCGGCGCCAAAGTGATCGTCGTCGTCGAGAACTTCGCCCATGTGCTCGCGGAAATCATCGACGAGACCGATATACAGACCGTCGTGATCACGAGTATCGGCGAGTTGTTGGGATTCCCCAAATCGATACTCGTCGATTTCGTCGTGAAATACGTGCGCCGCCAGGTTCCACCGTGGGACATCGAGAATACGATCTCGTTCTCGGCTGTCTTGAATCAAGGAAAGTTTCTGCCGTTCGTTGCACCTGCCCTGACTCACGAAGACGTCGCGTTTCTGCAGTACACGGGTGGCACGACCGGCATCGCCAAGGGCGCCGTACTCACGCACGGCAATATGGTGGCCAATGTGCTGCAAGCGGAGAAATGGTTGGGTACGGTGTCCGGGCTCGTGGGTGCAGTCGCCGTCACCGCGCTGCCGCTGTATCACATCTTTTCGCTCACTGCGAATTGCATGGCTTTCACATCGCTCGGCGGTCATATTCTTTTGATTACCAATCCGCGCGATTTTCCGGCCTTCGTGAAAGAGCTGAGCAAGTATCGTTGTACCTACATCAGCGGCGTGAACACACTCTTCAACGCGTTGCTCAATACACCGGGCTTCGATCGAGTCGACTTCAGCGGCCTCAAAATCAGTTTGGGCGGCGGCATGGCCGTGCAAAAAACCGTGGCAGACCGTTGGAAACAAGTCACCGGCAATGTACTCACGCAAGCTTGGGGACTCACCGAAACATCGCCGGCTGTGTGCATCAATCCATTCACGTTGCAGGAATTCAACGGTTCCATCGGCCTGCCGATCTCATCCACTGAAGTTTCGGCCCGCGATGATGAAGGCAAAGAGCTCGGCATCAATGAAGTAGGCGAGCTGTGTGTGCGCGGTCCGCAGGTCATGCGCGAGTATTGGCACCGACCCGATGAGACAGCCAAAGTCATGCTCCCCGACGGATGGCTGCGCACCGGCGACGTCGGCCGCATAGACGAGCGCGGCTACGTCTTCATCGAAGATCGCAAGAAAGACATGATTCTCGTCTCCGGTTTCAACGTCTATCCGAACGAAGTCGAACAAGTGGCCTCGAGTCATCCCGGCGTACGCGAAGTGGCCGCGGTGGCGCAACCGAGCGAACATTCCGGTGAAGTGGTCGCGCTGTTCGTGGTGAAGAAAGATCCCAACCTCACCGCCGAGGATCTGATCGCATACTGCCGCAAAGAATTGACGAGCTACAAAGTCCCGCGCCACGTTTATTTCCGCGACGAATTACCGAAGACTAATGTGGGGAAGATTTTGCGGCGGGCGCTGCGGGAAGAGTTGATGGGGAAAGGAGTTGGGAGTTAGGGGTTAGGAGTTAGTCCGGAGGAGTTGATGCGATCCTGGACGGAGATGCAGTGAGGAACAAGGCACGGAGTATTTCTTACTAACTCCTAACCCCTAACTGCTAACTCCTTCTCCCACGTGATACCGCGGACTCAACTCATGCACCGCTGCAATCATTGCCGCCGCGTGCTCGGGTGGAATTGCGGGATGAATGCCGTGGCCGAGATTGAAGACGTGACCATGGCCGTGGCCGTAACTTGCCAGCACACGCTCGACTTCAGCGCGAATGCGTTCCGGTTTCGCATATAACACGCATGGATCGAGGTTGCCTTGCAGGGCCTTCGAGTCGTTGACCGCTCGACGCGCCTGACTCAGATCGGTCGTCCAGTCGACGCCGAGCGCATCGCAGGCGGTCGTCGCCATTTCAGACAACCACGCGCCGCCGTTCTTAGTGAACAATATTCGCGGCACCACGCGGCCGTCGCGTTCGCGAACGAGTCCATTCACGATGCGTGACATATATGCGAGCGAGAATTCCCGATAATGCGCAGGCGAGAGTACGCCGCCCCAGGTATCGAAGATCATTACGGCCTGTGCGCCTGCAGCGATCTGCGCGTTGAGATATAACAACGTGGTCTCGGCCAGCACTTCCAACAGCCGGTGTAGCGCTGCGGGATCCTCGTACATCATGCCTTTGATGTGCGCGAAATCGCGGCTGCTGCCGCCTTCGACCACATAAGTGCCGACGGTCCATGGACTGCCGGCAAAGCCAATAAGAGGAACGCGACCGCCGAGTTCTTTGCGTATCAGCGTAACCGCATCTATCACGTACTTGAGTTCACGATGTGGATCGGGAATCCCGAGCTTGGCGACATCGGCGGCACTGCGCACCGGACGCTCGATACGCGGACCTTCTCCGGTTTCGAATTGCAAGCCGAGCCCTAGCGCTTGCGCCACGGTGAGGATGTCCGAGAAAAGAATGGCAGCGTCCAACGGAAAGCGAGTAAGGGGTTGGAGCGTGACTTCGCATGCGAGTTCTGGTGTCGAGCACAGCGTGAGAAAACTGCCTGCGCGTTGGCGCGTGGCGCGATACTCAGGCAGATAACGTCCCGCCTGGCGCATCATCCATACGGGCGTGCGATCGGTCTTCTGACGCAGAAGCGCTCTTAGTAGGAGATCGTTCTTGAGCGGTGGCGTCATCGTGGGAAGACCCCCACCCTGCCCTCCCCCGTTTTACGGGGGAGGGTATGAAAGTCGCCGCACTGGGAGCGCACTGCATATTTGTCCCCTCCTCCGCGATAGCGGGGGAGGGTTAGGGAGGGGGCTCTCTCTACACTCATGACGTTCAACTAAGCCGCGAACACACGTGCAATCGTTGTCTGCATCGCTTCCGCCGCCGCTCGAGGATCTGCGGCATCGCGAATGGGACGGCCGACTACGATGTGATCCGCACCACTAGCAAATGCCCGCTCTACAGTCACGACACGCTTCTGATCATCGCTCGGTCGATTCTCGACAGGTCTAATGCCAGGAGTTACGACGAACAATCGCTGATCGATGTGCTCACGAAGTTTTTCTGCTTCCATCCCAGAAGAGATAACGCCATCGCAGCCTGCTTCCAAAGCGCGCCGCGCACGCGAGAGCACCAATTTCTCTACATCGACGGCGAATCCTAGGTCGTCCAAGTCGCCGCGATCGAGGCTTGTGAGTACGGTTACCGCGAGAATCTTCACATCACCTTTGGCTTGCGCCGCGGCCTGCATGATGGATTGGTTGCCGTGCACGGTCGCAAACGTCACGCCTCGATTGCGCAAACGCTTCACTGCGGCGGCGACGGTTTCCGGGATGTCGAAAAATTTCAAATCGACAAATATTTTTTTACCCCGCTGCACCAGCCAATCGAGGAGCTCGAAATAACCGCCGGCCATGCACAGCTCGAGCCCTAGTTTGTAGAAGGTCACGGAGTCGCCGAGTTGTTCCGCCAGTTTGCGCGCGGCGTCCGCATCCGGCACGTCCATGGCAAAGATGAGCCGGTCACGGGAATCGATGGGTTTGGAGGATTTCATGGGAGCCGCGCTGTTTGGAGTGCGCGAATGATAGCAGCAGACCAGCAGACCAGCAGACCAGCAGACCAGCAGACCAGCAGACCAGCAGACCAGCAGACCAGCAGACCAGCAAATTGTAATTCGCCAACTCGCGCAAGCGTCTTCTCTGGCTGGTCGTCTGGTTGGCTAGCTGACTGGTCTGCTGACGATTTCCTCAACTCCTCTCCGCTGGATCGAACAGCCGCTCATACTCGAGCAGTGCATAACGATCCGTCATGCCGGCAACGTAATCCGCCACGGCGCGGGCACGTCCCGATTCGCCGTGCTGTCCATGCAGCCGCGATGCGGCTTGTTGGTACTCTGGAGGTAAGAGCTCCGGCGTACGCATGAATATTTCGAACAGGGCGCGAATGACCTTCTGCGCTTTGGTGGTCATGCGGAGCACGCGATAATGCCTATACACGTGCTCGCGCAGATAGCGCTTGAGCTCGAGATGCTCTTGAGCCACGGTTTCGCTGAACTGCACGAGCGGGGCGGAATGGGCTCGTACATCTTCGATGCTTTGCGGTGCGGCGGTCCGCAAGTTTGCAGCCGTCGTCTCGATCAGGTCCGTCACTACGTAATCGATCATGTGACGGACGATTTCATGAATCAACCGGCGGCCGGTCAGCTGTGGATGAGCGGCCAACACTGCATCGTATTGTCTTCCGAAAAGCATCAGCCCACGCAGATCGTCGACGCTGATGAAACCGGCACGTAAACCGTCATCGAGATCGTGATTGTTGTAAGCGACTTCGTCGGCAACGTTGGCAAGTTGTGCTTCCAATCCCGGCTGGCGCCGCTCGATGAAGCGCTGGCCCAGCTCGCCCAACTGCCGTGCTTTGTTGAGCGAGCAATGTTTGAGAATGCCCTCACGAGTCTCGAACATTAGATTGAGTCCGTCGAACTCGGCATAGCGCTCTTCGAGTTCGTCCACGACGCGCAGCGACTGCAGATTGTGTTCGAAACCGCCGTAATCGCGCATGCATTCGTTGAGCGCGTCTTGGCCCGCGTGTCCGAACGGCGTGTGGCCCAAATCGTGGGCGAGACAAATCGCCTCGGTGAGCGTCTCTTCTAGGCCCAAAGCGCGCGCAATGGTGCGAGCGATTTGTGCTACTTCCAGCGAATGAGTGAGGCGCGTGCGGTAGAGGTCGCCTTCGTAGTTGACGAACACCTGCGTCTTGTAGACCAACCGCCGGAATGCACTCGAGTGCACGATACGATCGCGATCGCGCTGATACTCGCCGCGAAAGGTAGGTGCAGACTCTGCGAATCGCCGCCCGCGCGAACGCGTCTCGTCCGCGGCGTAGGACGCCAAGCGTGCGTGAGTGGGCTGCTGGTTGTTCGTGTGCTCGTTACGCGAAGCCATGTTGCAGAGTTGCGTCCAATGCCTCGGCGGGATAGTCAGCCGTGACAATGGCATCCCCCAGGCTACGAAGCAACACTAGGCGCAGCTTGCCGGCGAGCACCTTCTTGTCCATGCCCATCAACTCGCGCGCACGTTGCGCGCCGATGCGAGGCGGCTCGGTGGGCAGTTGTAATTTCTGCAAGAGAGCAACCGTGCGTCCATAATCATTTTCGTCGAGCCAACCCAAGCGCTTCGAAAGATCAGCTGCTTGCACCATGCCGGCTGCGACGGCCTCCCCATGCAGCCAGTTGCCATACCCCGCGGCCGTTTCGATCGCGTGTCCGAACGTATGTCCGAGGTTGAGAATGGCCCTGACACCACTCTCACGTTCATCGATACCGACGATCTCTGCTTTTGCACTGCACGAGTGATAGACCGCATACCGCAGCGCGGCTGGCTCCTTGGCGAGCAACGCATCGGCGTTTGCCTCCAACCACGAGAAAAATTGCGGATCGCGGATGAGGCCGTATTTCACAACCTCAGCGAGCCCGGCGCGCAATTCGCGATCGGGCAGTGTTTTCAACGTGTCGATATCGGCGATGACACAGCGCGGCTGATGGAATGCGCCGATCAGATTCTTGCCGCCAGGATGATTGACGGCGGTCTTGCCGCCCACTGCGGAATCCACTTGCGCCAACAACGTCGTTGGAACTTGCACGTAATCGATGCCGCGTTGGTAGCACGCAGCAGCGAAGCCAGCCATGTCGCCGACGACGCCACCGCCGAGAGCGACGATCGCTGCATCGCGATTCATGCGTTCGTTCACGAGCGCATCGAAAATTTTCATCGCGACTTCGAGGGTCTTGTGTTCCTCACCGTCCGGAAGCATGACTGAACGGATTCGCTTAGACGCTAACGCTGTTTCGAGCCGAGGGTAGTACAGGGGCCCGACGCGATCGTTGGTCACGATCAGCAGATCGCGCGCAGCAATGTGCTCGCTCAGTAACCGAGGATCCGTGAGCAATCCCGAGCCGATGAAGATCGGATAGCTTCGTTCGCCGAGCTCTATGTTTAAACGTTCTGTGGACATTGGTCTGAATGGCGAGCGGTGATCCCTAGTCTGTGCACGATATCGTCGACGACAGTGGTCACACGCCGGCCATCGGTATCGATGGTGAAAGTTGCAGTGGATTCATACAGCGGCGCTCGAACGGTCAATAAATCCGTAAGCCGTTGCTTCGGATCATCCGTGAACAACAACGGTCGAGTGCGTGTGCCTCGTGTGCGCTCGAGTTGTTGATCGACCGAAGTTCGTAGATATACAACGTTGCCGCGTGAGCGCAGGTGTTCCCGATTCTCAGGCAACAAAATCGCGCCGCCTCCGGTGGCAATCACGACATTGTCGAGCTGGGTGAGCGCATCGATCACTTCGCGCTCTCGCTGGCGAAATCCCGCCTCGCCTTCTTTATCGAAGATATACGGAATATCTACGCCGGTACGCTGCTCGATCTCGACATCGCTGTCGTGGAACGCGAGATTCAACGCTTTCGCCAACTGCCGCCCCACGGCCGTTTTGCCGGAACCCATGGGACCGATGAGGAAAATGCGGTGCATGGGGCGATTGTACGGGACGATCCATGAAAATAGGATCAAAAGCACCGCGCAAACAGAAACGGCCCTGACCGGTGGTCAGGGCCGCTGTCCGCTACCCGATCAATAAATGCTCGAACCTTCGCGCATGATCTTCGGGGTGATGAAGATCAGGAGCTCGTCCTTGTTGTTGGTTTTGTTCGAGGACTTGAATAAGTGCCCGAGCACGGGAATATCGCCCAAGAGGGGTACTTTGTTTTCGGTATCGCGTTTTTCTGTTTCCAGAATGCCGCCGAGCACCACGGTTTGACCGTCATTCACAAGCACCTGGGTCAGGATCTTACGGGTATCGATGCTGGGCACGAATCCGCCCGTGGCGCTCGCAACGTTCTGACCGACACTGTCCTTGTTGACGGCCAGATCGAGAATCACGCGGTTGTCCGGAGTGATTTGCGGCGTCACCTTGAGGCTCAAGACGGCCTTCTTGAACTGCGTCGTCGTCGCGCCGCTGGAGGAGGACTCTTGGTAAGGAATTTCGACACCTTGCTCGATCGTGGCTTCCTTCTGGTTCGCCGTGATGACGCGAGGTGAGGACACGACTTCGCCTTTACCTTCCGCCTGCGCCGCAGAGAGCTCCAGATCGACAATGTAGTCGGAGCTGAGCACCGACAGCGCCAGTGAGCCCGCAGGATTCGCGGCAGGCAAGTTGACCATGTAGCGGTTGGCTGCGGCTGCACCCGTGGGTACCGCAACCGGATTCACTGTTCCGTTAGTTCCCAAATTTGTGATGGCGGAACTGATCATCGTGTCAGCGCCAGCTGCTGTACCTGTCAACGCGTAGAGACCATTCGAACCATTGGCCTGTTTTCCAGTGACGCCCAAGCGCACTCCCAGATCGCGACTGAAATCGTCATTGACGATGACGATGCGCGCCTCGATCAAAACTTGGCGAACCGGAATATCGAGCGTCGCGACGAGCTTGCGAATATCTGCGAGGCGATCTGACGTATCCTGCAACAGCAGGGTGTTAGTACGTTCGTCGATGGACACGTTGCCGCGCTCGGACAGCAAGGAATTACCTTTGGCTGCTTTGATGAGCTTGGCAAGGTCGCTAGCCTTCGCGTAGTTCACCTGCAAGTACTCTGTACGCAGCGGCGCGATCTCAGAGATTTCCTTGCGCGACGCGAGCAGTTCCTTCTCGCGCGCGGCAATTTCAGGTGCCGGCGCCACGAGCATGACGTTACCCTCGTGTCTCATGTCGAGGCCCTTCGTGCGCATCACGATGTCGAGCGCCTGATCCCACGGCACGTTCTGCAGACGCAGTGTGACGTTACCTTGCACTGAGTCGCTGATCACCATGTTTTGGCCGCTGGTGTCGGCCAGCAACTGCAACACAGCGCGCGTCTCGATATCTTGGAAGTTGAGCGTGAGCCGCTCGCCCGTATATTCCTTTTTGTCCTGCAGATTTTGCGCGAGCTTCACGACCGGTTTGATTTCGATCGTATACACGTTGTCGGATTGATAAGCGACGGGCTCCCAATCGCCGTTCGCCGCGACGATCAATCGCGCGCCTTCGGCAGCACGAACCACGTCGACGGTATTGACGGGTGTAGCGAAGTCGACAACGTCGAGTCTACGCATGAGGCTGTCCGGCAACGTCGTCTTCGGGAACGTCACGATGACGCGTCCACCTTCTTGCTTCATATCTGCCGCCACTTTGGAGTCGGTCAAATCGACGACGATGCGGCCCGACCCGTCCGTGCCGCGACGGAAATCAACATTGTTGATGGCGTGGTTCATCGAAGCGCTCGCATCGGAGCGGGCGCGGCTTGAAGATACAGCTCGAGGAGTCGCTGCGGAGGCAATGGCGCTGCCTGAACCGGCCGCGGCCATCGTTACGTAAATGGCATTTCCATCGACGCGAGTTTCATACGGAACGAGCTTGTCGAGGTTGAGAACTACGCGCGTGCGTCCACCGGCTTCTGCAGCATTGACTGTATCGAGCACGCCGCGTTTGACGTCAATGCGTCGCGAAGGCAACGCAATCGTCGTATCGGCGAGATCGAGCGAAATGCGCGCCGGATTGTCGACCGTGAAGCTCAGCGGTTGTGGCGCAGAATCCGTCAACTGCAGTTTGACTTCTACGCGGTCGCCTGGAAGCACTTGAGTGTCGATCTTCTCGAGTCTATTGGCGCCCGCGGCAACGGCGTGCGTGCCGACGCCGATCAATAGGACGACAAGGGAATTCGCAAAAACGCGAGCACGGGTGCGCGCACAGTTGCGGTCGTTGGATTTGCGTAACATTCTGCTTTACTCCCTGAATCCTAGATCATTGGCTGAGCGACAACGCGGCGGGACGCTCTATGTAGCCGCCGAGGCCGTCGGGCACGATCTCGATCAGCGAAATCTTCGAGTGTGTGATTGCAGTGACGCGACCGTCGTTTTGACCCACGTGGTTGCCCGGCAGGATCCGATGCACCAAGCCATCCTTACCTTGCACGAGACCATATTGATGGCCTTGTAATTCCAGCGTGCCGACCATTCGCAACGTGTCGAGCGGAAACTGTTCGAGGAACTCTCGCGGGCGCTTGGAATCGGGACGAACGGCGTTGGCGAGATCGGATCGCGCAGGAGCGCTCGGGACGAAGGGCGAACGCAAATTTGCGTCGGCGTACATGAACGCTTCGTAGGGTTTGATTTCCGGCAACGGCTCAATGCGTTCGCCCGGTCGAGCTTTGATCTCTGCGACCTGTTGCTTCAGCTGATCCATGTCGCTGGAACAGCCGCTCGCGACGAGCACGCACGCCAGCGCGGCAAGTCGGCGCGCACGAGACGTGCTCAGTCCTCCGGCGAAGATCATCCATAGTGTGGGCGGAGTGAAGCGCATAGTTCTGCTCTAGTGAGTCCGTTTCTGCTGACGTTGAGAGTCGGCCTGTTCTTCGTCATCTAGATAACGATATGTTTTTGCAGTCACGTCCAACTGCAGCTGATCCGATCCAGTTTGTTTGCCGAGCGGCTGTATCTGGATGTCGTGCAGCGTAACGATGCGGGGCAGTGCGGCGATGCCGCTCACGAAGCTGCCGATGGAGTGATAGTTACCCGTGAGACGAATCCTGATCGGCAGCTCGGCGTAGAAATCCTTGCGCACTTCTTGCGAGGGCTGGAACAGTTTCTCTTCCAATCCAGCAGCCAATCCGGTCTGCGAAATATCCACCAGCAAATTCGGCACTTCGGTCTTGTTGGGAAGCTGCCGCAACATGGCGCCGAACGACTGCTCCATTTCTTTGAGCTGCGCCTTGTAGGCATCCAGATTCGCAGCCTTCTTAGCTTTCTGCTCCAGTGTGCCCAGCAAGGTTTGTTCTTCGGCCTGTGCCTGCTCGAGGATCGGACTCTGCGGTTTGTATGCCAAAAACCATACGCCGAGTACCGCTGCGACGATGAATATCAAACCAATCGCCCCCACGCGCACCACCAAGGGCCAACGACCCACATCGTTCGGGTCCAAATCGCGCAGGAGTTGCAGAAAATTGTTCATGAGTGCGCCCCCGCCTTGGCACTCTTAGCCGGCTTGCGTTTGTTCTTCGCGTTCGAGTCCTCCGCGGGCGCGGGCAACCCAGATTGATTCGCATAGAGCGTAAACGCGGCACCGTTGTCGGCCGAACCCTTGGTTTCGACGATTTCGAGCGCGGGATCGGCGAGCCATTGCGACGCATCGATATTGCGCATGAACGCCGACACTCGGGTACTCGACTGCGCGATGCCCTTCAGCTGAATGCGCCGATCGGTCTGTTTGACTTCGGTGAGATACACGCCATCGGGCAATGTTTTCACCAACTCGTCGAAGAGATGCACGATGCCGGGGCGGCTGCGTTGCAGCTGATCGATCACTTCCATGCGCGCCACCAGTCTTTGTTTTTGCTGTTCGAGACCGAGAATTTCCGTAATTTGCTTGTCGAGCTGTGCGATTTCATTCTTGAGCAATTGGTTGCGCTCGTTCTGGTGATCGATCGCTGCGCCCAGTTCCCAGTTCACGATCAATCCCACGAGTCCGGCTAAGACGAGCGCGCCGATGGCGGCAAACGCAAATTCTTGTCGCTTGCGCTTGCGATCCGCCTCGCGCCACGGAAGCAGGTTAATTTGCGGCATTAGTCGAAGCTCCTTAGCGCCAAGCCGCATGCAGTCAGCAAGGCCGTTGCATCCTTCTTGACGGCTTGTCCTTTGGCTTTCGAACTGACTTTCATTTGCCCGAGAGGATCACCGCGCTCTGCGGCGATGCCGACACGGCTTGCGATGACATCGGCTGCGCCTGGAATATTTGCGCAACCGCCGCAAATCAAAATCTGTTCGGGCTGCTCGCGGCCCGCGCCCGAGGCAAGGAAGAATTGCAACGAACGGCTGACTTGCTGACACATGTCGTCGATGAACGGGTCGAGCACTTCTGTTTGATAGTTCGCCGGCAGACCCCCTTCTTTCTTGGCGCGACCTGCCTCTTCCATGCTGAGTCCATAGGTGCGCATGACTTCTTCCGTCAACTGCTGGCCGCCGAATGCGAAATCGCGCGTGTAGATCACCTTGAGATCGCGCAGCACGCTGAACGTGGTGCTGCTCGCGCCGAAGTCGACGACGGCAATGACTCTTTGCAAACCGCCATCCGGCATCTGGTGCGTGAGCAAGCGGCATGCGTTCTCGAGCGCGAAAGCTTCGACGTCGACTATCTTGGCAGTGAGTCCGGCGGCAGCGCATGCAGCGACTCGCTGCTCGACGTTCTCGGTACGCGTTGCTACCAGCAACACATCCAACATGTCGGGATCCTTTTCCGAAGGGCCGATCACTTCGAAATCGAAGCTCACTTCGTCCATGGGGAAGGGGATGTATTGGTCGGCTTGCATTTCGACCTGACCTTCGAGCTCGTTCTCGCCCAAGGTCCGCGGCATCTGGATTACTTTCGTGATTGCAGCGTCACCGCTGATGGCAACTGCGGCATCCTTGGCGCGGGCGCCCGATCGCTTCACAGCACGTTTGATTGCATCGCCCACCGCATTCGCGTCGACGATGGCCTTTTCATTGATGGAATTGGGAGGGGTCGCTTCCGCAGCGTATGACTCCACCCTGTACTGACCGCCGCTCATGCTCAGCTCGATGAGCTTCACCGAGGAGGTCGTTATGTCGAGTCCAAGGATCGGTCGGGCTTTTGGTTTAAGAAACACGCGACTTCCCTTTTCTAATCAGAAAGTTATGCGAGATCTCAAGACCGCGCACGAAACACTCCGCCTAACTATATAGCAGGCAAGACTTAAGTTGAATGTGAGGCCGCTCACGAAATACCATCCACAGCAGGCCCCATGACTGAACCTCTGGCACAGTCACCCAACATAACGGTCGCAACGCTACAGAGCTTGAGTCGGAATATTTGCCTAAGTCGCGCTAAGACTTCTGCGCTAGGAGTGACGGTCGGGAACAGGAATCGTGTTGAAATGCCCAACGACTCACTGCTTTCGACCGGCGGCCCCGCTGTCTTAGGCGATATCCCGTAGACCGGTAGCTTTGCGTCCTCACCTTTCGATGAGTTTGCCTTTAACGCTCGGTACTATGCCCTTACGGTTATGTTGAAGCAAAGACTTAGAGTCCGTTATTGTGACGCAATCTAAATTTCTGTCCCCGTGGCGTGTTTTACTCGCCTTTATCGTTATGTCAACCGGGGGCGCGGTATTGGCGATCTGCGGCGCCTTCCAATACCTCAATCCCGAACTCCCCGACGTTGCCACCCTGCGCGATGTGAGGCTCCAAGTCCCGCTGCGCGTTTACAGCCGCGACGGCAAGCTCATCGCCCAAATCGGGGAGCAGCGACGCATACCTCTCAGCTTCGAGGCGTATCCGAAAAAAGTCGTGGAGGCATTCCTGGCGGCCGAAGACGACCGGTTCTTTGAACACAGCGGCGTCGACTATCCGGGACTGCTGCGCGCCGTCCTGGTGAATCTCAAATCCGGCGAGAAAAGCCAAGGCGGCGGCACGATCACGATGCAGCTGGCGCGAAACATCTTTTTGACGCCCGAACGCAGCTATCGCCGCAAGCTCCTGGAAATCTTTTCGGCGCTGCGCATCGAGCACGAGTTTTCCAAAAAAGAAATTCTGACGCTGTATTTGAACAAAATATTTCTCGGTCAACGCGCCTACGGGGTTGGCGCTGCAGCCGAGGTGTATTTCGGCAAAACCATCGACCAGCTGAATCTTTCGGAAATCGCCATCATCGCGGGTCTGCCGCGAGCGCCCTCTCGGGACAACCCGGTCGCGAGACCGGATCTCGCACAACAGCGCCGCGCATATGTTTTGCGCCGCATGTTCGAAACAGGTGCCATCACACATGAAGAACAAGAGTCAGCGCTTGCCGCACCGGTAGAATCGCGCCTGCACGGCCCATCAATCGAACTCGAAGCGCCGTACGTCGCTGAAATGGTCCGTGTGGATTTGTTCGCTCGATTGGGGCCGCAAATCTATACCGAGGGCTATCAAGCCATTACGACTATCGACAGCCGGTTACAACGCGCGGCCATCCGAGGCGTGCGGCTTGGGCTGTTGGAGTACGACGCGCGGCATGGATATCGCGGCCCGGCCGTGCACATTCAGATCGCCGCCAACAGCAAAGAATCCGATTGGGCGCAGGCGCTCGAAGATTTCCCCACCAAGGGCGGTCTCGAGCCGGCCCTGGTGCTGGCTGTGAATGAACAGGGTGCCGTCGCCTTCACGCGCCGCAGCGGCAGAATCAATCTCGCATTCTCCACTATGCAATGGGCTCGCCCGGCGTTGCCGGACGGCTCGATGGGCAAGGCGCCGCAACAGCCATCGGACGTCGTTGCCACCGGTGACGTCGTATACGTCGCTCAAGAAATCTCGGGGAACTGGCGGTTACTTCAAGTTCCGGATGCACAAGGCGCATTTGTCGCCGTCGATCCGCAAGATGGCGCGATTGCCGCACTGGTGGGCGGCTTCGATTACTACTCGAGTAATTACAACAGAGCGGTGCAGGCACGCCGACAGCCGGGTTCGTCCTTCAAACCATTCCTGTACTCCGCGGCGCTCGAACATGGCTTCACGCCTGCAACGCTCGTCAACGACGCGCCCATCGTGTTTCAGGATGCATCTTTGGAATCCACTTGGCGCCCGCAAAACGTGAGCCGCGAGTTTTACGGCCCGACACGCGTACGCGAAGCATTGGTGCGATCGAGAAACCTGGTATCGATTCGCATCATGCACGCGATCGGACCCGCCTATGCCACGAGTTACATGCAGCACTTCGGCTTTTCAGAGCAGGAATTGCCGCAGAATTTGAGCTTGGCGCTCGGCACGACGCAGGTTTCACCCCTCGAGATGGCCGGCGCGTATGCGACCTTTGCAAACGGCGGATATCACGTAACGCCTTACTACATCCAACGTGTCGAAGATGCGAGCGGCAAAGTCGTATTAGCTGCCGATCCGAAAATCGCATGCTCGCTCTGCACTTCGAACATCTCGTATGACTCCGTGGACAAGGAAACTTCCACGCTAAGAGTAGCGAGCACCGCGCAAGCAACACCCGCGGCATCTGCAGCGCCCGCTGTCGCCACGGACGAGGTCAAGACAGATAACCTCGCGCCGCAAGCTATCACCCCGCAAAACGCATATGTGATGACGGACATGATGATGGATGTGATCAAGCGCGGCACGGCAACGCGCGCACTTGAACTCAAACGAAGCGACCTCGCTGGTAAGACCGGCACCACGAACGATCGTCGCGATGCTTGGTTCTGCGGCTTCAATCCTGATCTAGTCGGGGCCGCGTGGGTCGGCTTCGATCAGGAACGCTCGCTCGGCGCGCGTGAAGAAGGTGGTCGCACTGCGTTACCCATCTGGATGTATTTCATGGCAGATGCTCTCAAAGGCGTACCGGAGCGAAGATTGCCTGCACCTTCGGGCTTGGTGACCATGCGGATCTCCAGTGATACGGGATTGCCCGCTCGAGCCGGCGATGCAAATGCGATCTTCGAGACGTTTATCGCAGGACACATGCCTGAAGGCGATGACAATGCAGTCAACGGAACTAACGCGACGCCGACTCCTTCCAAATCGGAGACGTCCGACGAGCCGTTGTTCTAAGTTGAGCGAACCAGATCGAGCGCGGAGAGAGCCATGCCGAAACGCAACAACCCACGTGCCGATCTGCTGCGTCGAGCGCTCGCGCAAGAAGCTGCGCGGATCATGGCCGAACAAGGCATCGAGGATTTTTTACTCGCAAAGCGCAAAGCGGCCGAGCGCATGGGCGCGACGGATGCTTCCGTGCTGCCGAAGAATACCGAGATAGAAGAGGCGCTCGCCGAACACCATCGCTTGTTTGAAGGCGACAATCATCACTCGGTGTTGGCGGATCTGCGCCGCACAGCACTCAAAGCCATGCAATTGCTGCGAGAGTTTCATCCAAGGCTGGTGGGCTCGGTGCTGAGCGGCACGGCTTCGGCGCATTCAGACATCAGCCTGCACTTGTTCGCAGACAGGCCGGAGAGCGTGGCGTTCAAGCTGATGGAAGAAAACATTCCCCATCAAATCGCCGAACGGCGCTTGCGATACGAACCGGGCAGGGTTGTCGCCTACCCAGCCTTCCACTTCGTTGCCGGAGATCAGCCGATCGATGCAGTGGTGTTTCCGTTGGACGGCATTCGCCAGTCCCCGAGCAGTCCTGTCGATGGAAAACCGATGCGACGAGCGGATGTGGCCGAACTGGAAGAACTACTCGCCGACAAAGACCGTGCAGCGAATGCCACGGTCTGGTGAAGCGCGGGATCAGCCGCGCTTCGCGATCTCGATGTAGTCTCTGTTTGTCGGGCCCGTGTAGAGCTGACGCGGCCGACCGATCTTCATGGCTGGATCGGAAATCATCTCCTGCCAGTGCGCAACCCACCCCACGGTTCTGGCGACTGCAAACATCACTGTGAACATGGATTGCGGAATGCCGATGGCGCTGTAAATGATGCCCGAATAAAAATCGACGTTCGGATACAACTTGCGCTCGACGAAGTATTCATCCTTGAGCGCAATTTCCTCGAGGCGCAGTGCGAGTTCGAACAGCGGATTATCCGATTTGCCGTATTTCGCCAGCACCTTGTGACACATCGCGCGAATGATGGTCGCGCGCGGATCGCGGTTCTTGTACACGCGATGGCCGAAACCCATCAGGCGGAAGTTGTCGTTTTTGTCTTTCGCTTTGGCGACGAACTTGGGAATGTTCTCGACCGTGCCGATTTCCTCGAGCATGGCGAGCACGGCTTCATTCGCACCGCCGTGCGCCGGTCCCCAAAGCGCCGAAATGCCCGCGGAGATCGCGGCATAGGGATTGGTTTCCGTGCTGCCTGCGAGGCGAACCGTAGACGTGCTCGCATTTTGTTCGTGATCTGCGTGCAGGATGAAGAGCAGATCCAGCGCCTGCGCCGCAATCGGATCGACGTTGTACGGCTCGCACGGCACGGAGAAAAACATTTGCAGCAGATTCGAACAGTAGTCCAAATCATTGCGCGGATACATGAACGGCTGACCCAACGAATGCTTATAGGCCGCCGCGGCGATGGTCGGGATCTTGGCAATGATCCGATGCGCGAAAATTTCGCGATGACGCGGGTTATAGATATCCATCGAGTCGTGATAGAACGCCGCGAGCGACGCCACTACGCCCGACAGCATCGCCATCGGGTGCGCGTTGTAGTGGAAACCGTTGTAGAACCGCAGCAGCGATTCATTGATCATCGTGTGGTACTGAATCGCGTGCGTAAATTCGGACAGCTGCGCTGCCGTCGGTAGCTCGCCATTGATCAGAAGATAGGCCACTTCCAAGAAGCTGCTTTTTTCTGCGAGCTGCTCCACCGGATAGCCCCGATACAAGAGCACCCCTTCATCGCCGTCGATGAAGGTGATCTTGCTCTCGCAAGAAGCGGTGGACATAAAGCCGGGATCGAAGGTGAACAGTCCGTGGTCCTTGGCCAAGCTGCCGATACTGACGACATCGGGACCCAACGTGCCGCTCGCGACCGTCGCAGTCGACTTCTTGCCGGTAGCCAAGTTGGTGAATTCGAACTTCTTCTCAGTCATACGCGAAAATTCCTGCGATCAGGCACTCGGGACTTCTATGCAAATTAGCAAGTGCAGCGTTACATGCGAACGCCGTTGAATCAAGCATCCGCGGTACTACCGGACGCAAAGGCATCGGCAAGTATCGAGTCTGAAGACGTGTCCGCTCGCCCTGACCCGAACTCGGCACGTCGCGGATGATTGCGAAAAAAAAGGGCGCTGAGGGCGCCCTTTTGCGAACTGAATGACATCACGGACCGAATTAGCCGCGCGCGTACTTCTTGCGGAACTTATCGACGCGTCCGCCGGTATCGACGATCTTCTGCTTGCCTGTATAGAAAGGATGGCATGCGGAACACACTTCGATCTGCAAATCATGACCGAGCGTGGAACGCGTCTTGAACACGTTGCCGCAGCCGCAGGTGACGGTGATTTCTTTGTACTCGGGATGAATGCCAGCTTTCATGACAGCTCGGGCACCGCAGTGCCCCTCCAAAAGGGCGCGCAGTGTAGCCTTGCGTTCCCAGTGCCGCAACCACTTTCTCGGCGAGCAGTGCCAACGTGCGGTTATCCACAAAAATTGTGGATAACTCTGTGGATGACTCTTCGGGGTGGCTCCGGAAAGCCGTTCAAAATTCCGTCATTTTCAAAATGGCTAAAAATTGACCATACCATTTCCTATTTATCGGTCAATAACTTAGCCATGTCAGCTCACAGCTCACGTGCAATATCGTCATCAACGTAAGATGGCCGCGAGAGTCCTCCCTGACGTGTGTATAACATCGACGTCCGTGCACCGTTCTCGACGCTCCAGTCGCACGCTCACGACAGCGCGAGCTGCGGCAGGAATTCGGCCTGGAGATCGTTGAGAAAACGCCGCCCGAGCTCCGTCGGAACCCATTGCCCTTCCGCCGACGCTGCAATCAATTGCTTGGCACTGGCTCGTTCAAGAGCCTCTTCGATGGCGGCGAACGGCTCACCCGTCCGCTGTTCGAAGAGTTCGCGCGAGAAGCCCTCGCGCAGACGCAGCACGTTCAACATGAATTCGAAAGGCAACTCTGCCCGTGCCACGGTTGCGTTTTGTGCGCGCTGAGCCGCATCCGTTTCGGCCAAGTACGCACGAGGCTGCTTGGTGCGAGTCGTGCGCACTACCCACTGCCTTACCAAATCGGTTCGTTTGCCGTGAGCACCGGCGCCGATTCCCAAATAGTCACCGAAACGCCAGTAATTCAAATTGTGGGTGCATTGGCTAGCCTCCAGCGCGTAGGCAGACACCTCGTATTGTCGGTAGCCAGCCTGCGCGATCGCCTCCTGACACGCCACTTGCATATCCCACGTCGCATCGTCATCCGGTAACGGCGGCGGTCGATGAAAAAAGGCGGTACCTGGCTCGAGCGTCAGCTGGTAATGCGACAGATGCGAGGGTCCGAGCGCAATCGCTCGGGTTAGATCGGCGACCGCCTGCTTCACTGATTGGCCCGGCAGGCCGTACATCAAATCGAGATTGAAGTTGTTTAGGCCGGCTGCTTTGAGTTCTGTAATCGCAAATTCGATTTCGTCGGCGCCATGAATGCGTCCTAGCGTCGCGAGGTGCTCCGAATCGAAAGACTGCACGCCCAGGGAAATGCGCGTAATGCCCGCGTCGCGATAACCGGAAAACCTGCCGTGCTCCACCGTGCCAGGATTCGTTTCCATGGTGACTTCCAGCTCGACGTCGACTGGCATGCGATCTTTGACGCCTCGCAGGAAACGCGCCATGGACTCGGGTGAAAACAAGCTCGGCGTGCCTCCGCCCAAAAATATGGACCTCAGCGGACGCTCGGCGACGTGCTCGAGCTCGAGCTCCAAATCTTGGAGCAAGAAGTCGACGTACTCGCTTTCCGGTACGGACGCAGGCGCGCGATGCGAATTGAAATCGCAGTACGGACACTTTCGCACGCACCATGGAAAGTGCGCATATAACGCAAGCGGCGGCGCTTCGAGCATCATTGGTTCAGCACGTAATCGCGAGCAGCGAGCTCAGTGACGAGCTTCTGCAGCGCTTTACCCCGATGGCTCAGTCGATTCTTTTCCTCCGGCGGCAATTGCGCAACGGTGCGCCCGTCATCGAGCACGAACACAGGGTCATACCCAAAACCGCCTGCGCCTCGCCGCTGGCGACCCACACGACCTTCCCACGTTGCTTCGCAAATGAGCGGAGCGGGATCGTTTTCCCATCGCAAGAAGGCAAGCACACATCGATAGCGAGCTGTACGCGCCGAGTCCGCCACCGCGGTTAGTTCATCCAACAGCTTGGTGACGTTCGCCTCGTCGGTCGCTCCGCTACCTGCATAGCGAGCCGAGAAAATCCCGGGCGCGCCGCGTAGCGCATCGACCTCCAGTCCGGAATCGTCCGCAATGGCGGGCAGGCCAGAGACTGCACATGCATTGCGCGCTTTCAGAATCGCATTTTCGATGAACGTCCGTCCGGTCTCTTCAGGCGCTGCCGATACAAACTCGTCGAGGGATTTGAGCTCGATTCCGAGCGGAGCGAGCAGGCTGCGAAATTCACGCAACTTGCCGGCGTTGTGAGTGGCTAAGACAACTCGCTTCACGGGGAACGAATCGTCAATCGCCGCCCAGCACTTCTGTTTGCTTGGCAAGCAATTGGCCGATGCCGGATGCGGCCAGGTTCAATAGCTCGTCGAGTTCGTGACGGCGAAATGCGTGGCCCTCGGCCGTACCTTGCACTTCGACGAACGCGCCGCCGCTGTTCATCACGACATTCATATCCGTTTCCGCAGCCGAATCTTCGGCGTAGTCGAGGTCGAGCACGGGCACGCCCGACCAAATGCCGACCGAAACCGCTGCCACTTGCCCGTGAATGGGATTGGTCTTCAAGTTGCGCCTGCGCATAACCGCTGCGACAGCGTCCACGAGCGCGACGTAGCCGCCTGTGATCGATGCCGTTCTCGTACCGCCGTCGGCCTGCAGTACATCGCAATCGACGGTGATAGTGCGCTCGCCAAGCGCTTTTAGATCAGTGACCGCTCGCAGCGCGCGGCCGATCAGGCGCTGAATTTCCTGCGTACGTCCGCTCTGTTTGCCCTTCGCAGCCTCACGCGGCGAACGGGTATGCGTGGAGCGCGGCAGCATCCCATATTCGGCGGTTACCCAACCCTGTCCGGAATTGCGCAGAAACGGCGGCACCGTTTCTTCGACGCTAGCCGTACACAACACGCGCGTATCGCCGAATTCCACCAGCACCGAACCTTCGGCGTGCTTGGTGAAACGCCGCGTCAAGCGAATAGAGCGGAGCTCGTCGGCGGCACGGCCGCTCGGACGGGAAAAGTCTGCCATGTGTAGCCCTCAGGCTTCTAGAAAACGCAGTACGGCCGCGCTGGAATTGTCGCTGAACGGAGCAGCTGCCTTCACCGCGCGGCGACCCAGATCTTCGAGCCTCGTGCGCAAATTCTTGGACTCGTCCTCGATGAGCGCAACGATATCGGTGTCTTTGGTGTTCGACCAGATACCGTCCGTACAAAGAAACAACAGGTCGCCCGGTTGCAGCGGCTTGCGCGCGCTGATGGTCATCTCGGGAATGGAGGCGTCGCCGCCCAAACAACATTCGACGAAGTTGCGCATCGGGTGGCCCGGGATGTCCTCTTCGGTGATCTTGCCCTCACGCAGCAACAACTCGACATGGCTGTGATCGCGCGTGCGCTCGTGCACTTGCCCCCGTCGAATCCAATACAGACGGCTATCGCCGACGTGGCCCCAATAGGCAGCACCGTCTTGCACGAGGCAAGCTGCGATAGTGGCGCGGGGACGCGAATCCACCGTGAGACCCGCCCCCAAGCGCACGACTTCGTCATGCGCATGGCTCAACGCCAAATGCATGAACCCTTGCGGGTCCAAGAGCGGCAAGGTCGATTGCCAAAAGGAATCGAGCAGGCTTTTGAGAGCCGTATCGGCAGCACGGCCGCCGTCGGCATGGCCGCCCATCCCATCGATCACCACGAGTAATGCAGCCTGCTCTGAAGTGGCGACGGCCACACGGTCCTGATTGTCCTCGCGGTCGCCGAGAAGGCTCAAATCTGCGAATTCGATCCGCAATCTCTACTCCCATACATGCACGCTGTGAGCTCGATCGATGCTGATACACTTGCACGCTCAGCAGCGAATGCTGCATCAGCTTATCACTCTCAAGCTCTCAAAAGACCGTCGAGCGCGCGCTTACGGGAATCACTGAGACTCAATTCACGGATCGTCCATGATACGTAGCATGACCGGCTTTGCACGATGCGAACACAAAGGCCCTTGGGGCAATTTGGTTTGTGAAGTGCGCACGGTCAACCACCGTTATTTGGAGGTCTCGCTGCGCTTACCCGATGAGCTCAGGTCGATCGAGAGCGAGCTCAGGCAGCTCATCGCGAACGTGCTGCGGCGGGGGAAAGCGGACGCTGCCTTTTACTTGAAGTCCGATAGCGCCCCAACGGCTTCTCTCGAACTCAACGACTCCCTTCTAAGCCAACTGCTTCGCAAAGTTGCCGAAGTTCAGCAACATGTGCCGGGCACTGCACCGATCAATGCACTCGATCTCTTGAGATGGCCGGGGATCGTTCGAGAAGGCGAAAGAGATACCGGTCCACTCCTTCAAGTGGCACAGCAGCTCATGCAAGAAGCGCTTACCGATCTCAATGGGATGCGCGCACGGGAAGGCGGCCGCATTCGCGACTTGCTCGCGCAGCGCTGCAGCAGCCTGCAAATTCAAGTCGCAGCCGTGAAAGCACGGCTGCCGGAAATCTCCACGCGCATGCGAGCACGTATCACAGAGCGATTGAACAGCATCAGCACTACGCTGCCCAACGAACGGCTCGAACAAGAATTGGTGTTGTACGCACACAAGATGGATGTCGACGAAGAACTCGACCGGCTGACTGGGCACATCACCGAGATAGCAACCATTATCGACGCCAACGAGCCCGCCGGACGCCGCCTGGATTTCCTCATGCAGGAGCTCAATCGCGAGGCCAATACGCTGTCGTCGAAGTCGCAAGACCTCGAAACGACGCGCGCAGCCGTCGAGCTCAAAGTAATCATCGAGCAAATGCGCGAACAAGTGCAGAACGTCGAATAGCATGTCGAACGCTCGAGGTCAGCTGTTGGTCGTAGCGGCGCCGTCAGGCGCAGGCAAGACGTCTTTGGTGCGCGCCCTCATGGAGCGCGATGCGAGCCTGCGCTTTTCGATTTCGTATACGACGCGGCCGAAGCGAGCTTCGGAAGAAAACGGACACGACTATTTTTTCGTCGACAACGGCACGTTCGATCGCATGGTCGAGGCAGGAGAATTCCTGGAACACGCACGTGTCTTCGACAACTCGTACGGCACCTCCCACCAGCAGGTCGACGGGCTCCTGGCGGCGGGTGCGAACGTCATCCTGGAAATCGATTGGCAGGGCGCACGCCAAATTCGCGCAAAGGCCCCGGAGTGCCGCTCGATATTCATTCTGCCGCCTTCGCGCACGGAGCTTGAACGTAGGCTCAGAGACCGCAAAACAGACAGCGCGGACGTAATCGCGCGGCGGTTGCGCGACTCCATCGCCGATATGTCTCATTGGCGCGAATTCGACTTCGTCGTCATCAACGATGATTTCGAACGCGCCCTTGCCGACCTACAAAGCATTGTTGCCGGCCGCGGCGAAGCTCTATGCAGTACGCGCCCGGAGCTAGAGGATTTCGTGAAGAAGCTCGCCGAAGAATAGTGGGTAGGACGCGCTCTGACTAACTCCTATCTGCTAACTGCCAACCGCTCTGCTTTCCCCGACTAACCTCTTTGTCCCGACCTCGTTATACTGACCGCTCATTCCGGCTGTTCAGCCACCGCTTTCGCAGGATTTTTTATGGCCCGCATTACCGTCGAAGATTGTTTGCAGAATGTTCCGAATCTGTTCCAACTCGTGATGGTGGCCGCCAAACGGGCCCGGCGCATTGCGAACGGCGCCGAGGCGACTGTGGATCGCGAGAACGACAAGCCCACGGTGATCGCGCTACGCGAAATTGCAGAAGGCCATGTCGGCCCCGAAATCCTGGAAGAAGTGGAACGTCCCGCCATTCCGGAACAGCCGCCGGAGCTCGAAATGTCGGGCGAATTCCGCGCCCCGCATCTCGGCCTGGGAGATTGATTGGCGCTGTGGATGACTCTGCCCCTCTATGGACTATGCGTCTTCCCTACTGAGTTTTTGGCCTTCGGGAAGGCGCTCGATAGGCGTCACGCAACTCCTCAATAAGCTCGAAACGTATTTGCCGCCCGATCAAGTGGATCGGGTGCGCGAGGCTTACGAATTCGGCGCGGAAGCGCATGAAGGTCAAAAGCGCCTGAGCGGCGAGCCGTTCATCGCGCATCCAGTCGCAGTCGCCGATATCTTGGCCGACCTGCATATGGACGCGCAGACCATCGTTGCGGCCATCCTACACGACGTCATCGAAGACACGCCCACTGCGAAGACCGAAATTGCCGAGAAATTCGGCCAGGACGTGGCCGACCTCGTCGACGGCGTGTCCAAACTCGATCACGTGCAGTTCCGCAGCCGCGCCGAGGCGCAGGCGGAAAGTTTTCGCAAAATGCTACTCGCGATGGTGCGCGACATTCGCGTGATCATGGTGAAGCTCGCCGACCGCACGCACAACATGCGCACGCTTGGCGCCATGCCGCCCGCGAAACGCCGCGCGACCGCGCGTGAGACGCTGGAAATCTACGCGCCGATCGCCAATCGCTTGGGCATTCACGCAGTGAAGACAGAGCTGGAAGAGCTCGGCTTCAAGATCCTCTACCCCGGCCGTCATCGCATCATCGAGAAGGCCGTCAAAAAGGCCCGCGGCAATCAGAAGCAGTTCATCGGGAAAATCACGGACAACTTGGAAGCCGCGCTCGCCAAGGTGCAAATCAAAGGACGCATCGAAGGACGGGAGAAGCATCTCTACAGCATCTATCAAAAGATGCGCCGCAAACGCGTGCCGCTGGCCGACATCGTCGATGTGTTCGGTTTCCGCATCATCGTCGACAGCGTCGATACCTGTTATCGCGCACTCGGTCTGGTGCACGGCCTTTATCGCCCTATGCCCGGCCGCTT
>Ga0207667_10000983_pt1 | contig 36450 bp, 25 predicted proteins | sample KBSCornC52_FD_184301 | JGI IMG/M metagenome (GOLD analysis project Ga0207667, IMG submission 184301) | Corn rhizosphere microbial communities from Kellogg Biological Station, Michigan, USA - KBS Corn C5-2 (SPAdes) (version 2) | ecosystem: Host-associated > Plants > Roots > Rhizosphere > Soil ...
CGAACCGGATTCAACAAGCTGCTCTTCGCCGACGTGCCCAAAGACTCGTGTATGTTATGTGGAATCTGGGCAACCGCAAGTCTTTTCTGCTGGCTCGCAGCCGCCCCGCCGACCGCGTGAGTCGCAGCCATCCAGCCATCTGTTCTTCTGGAACCTCCAACAGGAGGTTCATTTGGCTGGTGACTTTGTCGTTCACCCTATTCGCTGGGATCGTTGCCCATCGGCTGCAGGCGATCCCCATGCCCGCGCCTGGATCACTCTTCAGTCTCATCGCGGTTTGGCCTACAACACGCTCGATGCCTATTCCCGTAGCCTAGAACGCTACTTTCGATTCCTCGAACAACTACATTCTTCCTGTGTAGCGGTCACGCGCGCTGAAGTTGGACTGTATCTGGCCAGTTTGCAGGTCGATGGCGCCCGCCTCTCGAACGCGACGATTCAGCAGCTACTGACTGTCGTTCGATTGTTCCACGCATATCTGATGGAAGAAGGAGTGCGCGCCAACAACCCAGCGAGGCACAGCCACACAGGCAAGCCATTAATTGCGCGGCATCACAAGTTGCCGTGGATTCCGAACGAGGACGACTGGCACTCGATTCTCCACGTAGCCCGTCTGGAGCCGATCCGCAACCGCGTCATGCTCGCCTTCGCCTACGATGCCGGATTGCGGCGGGAGGAGTTGTGCAGTCTCCGTACCGACGATATCGATCCTTCACGGCGCACGCTCAGGATTCGCGCAGAGACCACCAAGGGACGCCGCGAGCGAATCGTTCCATATTCCGTTTCCAGTAGCGAACTGCTCCGTGGTTATCTCCAGCATCGGCGCACATTAGGGCAGAGGCGCGGACCGCTCTTCCTTTCAGAGTCACGTCGCAACTACGCACAGCCTATCTCCATATGGAGTTGGTCGAAGATCATCCTCGGAGTAGCGCGACGCGCTCATGTCGAACGATTCAGTACGCATACACTGCGCCATCTCTGTCTAACCGATCTTGCCCGCGCTGGCTGGGACATACACGAAATCGCCGCCTTCGCGGGCCATCGCAGCATTCAGACCACGTTGCTTTATATCCACCTCAGTGGTCGAGACCTGTCCGCGAAGTTGGCGGCAAGTATGGCTCAGATTCACTCGCGGCGCGCACAGATGCTTGGGGAGGTGAGTGGATGACTACGAAGCGGAAACGAGGGCCGCGGAAAAACGGCAAGCCGTGGCCGAACAACATTGGACCTTGGCTTGAGAAGTTGCCTGCCGACAAGCGGGCCCAGCTTTTCCAGCGTGCAGCGCGCGCACAGTGGGGACCGGAGAAGAAGGAGCCGAAGAAGGCCGATGACGGACCTTGGGTGTGGCCTATCGATCTGGATCGCTATGACCGCTCCAGCGCCCTCACTCCTCTCGAAAAGGATATGCTCGGGCGCTATGCCGAAGCCTACCGCTTCTATCGTTACGGTCGGACGATGGACTTCGGAGAGACACTCGATCGGCTGGTGAAGCCTCTGAACGATGCACTCGACTACACAGGCATCAGAACTCTATTCCGTAAGTATGTACTCCTGTTCTTCCTTCGCGAAATGGCAGAACGCAGACGGGCTTTCTGGGGATGGACAACCGACGAGTGGATCGAGACTATCGAGCGACATAAAAAGGTGGAGTACCAGCATGTCATTGCAGTCGCTTATTTGCTTTGCGGATTTTCGGATCTCCACCGACTCAGCAAGAACCATATCGTTTATGTCGTCCTGGCCCGCAAGGTTTTTGGCCGCGAGTACATGAAGGTGGTAGCGGATCGCGTGCAGGGCCTATTGCGCGAGTGGGGTTACATGCGAACAGGCACAGCCGCACTCGTCCTGCGCACCATTTTCGAGGCTCTGTTGTATAGGCGCTGTCCACACCTTGATCAGTTGAAGATCGAAGACCTAAAAGAGGTGATCGCGCGCAGGCCGCCGCGCACTGGAAGTTATTGCGTGGTGGCACTCTCGCGAGTCCTGGCAAGCATGGGCACGGTTCCTGAAGCGATGGAGATCAAGCGTCCGGTTAAGGATAAAAAGTTATCGCCCGCATTGACTCTAGGTGTGCCAGCCGAGTGGCGCAGGCTGAGCCGCATCTGGTACGACCGAGCCACGTACTCGCGCAAGAACAGGAACAAGAGCTACTATTTCCTGCTCAACGTTGGCAGGTGGCTTGGCAAGGTGCATCCCGAGATCATTTCGCCGGCCGATTGGACACGGGAGCTCGCCGCCGAAGCCGTATCTGTTATTTGTCAGTGGCATGGCGGCGATTGGTGCAGCGTCGATCCGGTCCATGTAAAGAGCCGCGGCCAGATTCTCGCGCCCAGCACTCGGGCTGGCCGCATTTCTATCCTTCGCGTGTTCTTTCGTGACATCCAAGAGTGGGAGCTGATCCCACGACGATTTGATCCTATGCGAAGCATGGTCACCCCCAAGAGCATCCTTGCACTGGTAGGGCCCAACCCGCGGGCCATCGCTGACGACGTTTGGGCCAAGCTCATTTGGGCCGGCCTTAATTTAACTATCGACGATCTGCCGAAAAAAGGCGATCCCCGGCACGTCTCATTTCCATCAACTGGCTACCCGATAGAGATGACCAGAGCACTTGCCATCACATGGCTCTTCGCCGGCCTTCGTAGCAACGAGATTGTCCGTCTGCGCCTCGGCTGCATTCGGTGGCAGAGGGATGATGTCACGGTGCCAGGCACTGGCGATCCCCTGCCAGCCAACGCCGTCTGTCTGCTGGATGTTCCAGTCAACAAGACCTCCACCGCCTTCACCAAGCCTGTAGATCGGATTGTCGGCGAAGCTATTGCCGCTTGGGAAAACGTGCGCCCACGGGGAGCAAAACTCCCCGATCCGAAGACTGGCGAACTGGTCGACTTTCTTTTTCTAATTCGCCTGACCAGAGTAGGAATGGGCTATCTCAACAAGAGGCTCATTCCGGCCCTCTGCAAAAAGGCCGGCGTTCCTTTTGCCGACGTGCGCGGCAACATTACAAGTCACCGCGCGCGCTCCACCATTGCTTCACAGCTATATAACGCGCGGGAACCGATGACGCTCTTCGAGTTGCAGGAGTGGCTTGGCCATTCCACTCCAACGGCGACACAGCACTATGCGAAGATCACTCCCTTGAAGGTTGCAAAGTCCTATGCCGATGCGGGCTATTTTGCTCGCAACCTCCGTGCCATTGAAGTCCTCGTCGATCAGGATGTGGTTCGCAGCGGGCTCGCAGCAACCGAGCCGTGGAAGTTCTACGATCTTGGCCACGGCTATTGCACCTACGACTTCTTTGACCAGTGCCAGCATCGTATGGCCTGTGCGAAGTGTGATTTCTATATGCCAAAGGATTCGACTGCCGCCCTGCTGTTAGAGGGCAGGACACATCTGCTGCGATTGCTCCAGGAGATTCCGCTCGGCGAGGCGGAGCAGGCCGCGGTCGAGGATGGCGTGGCGGCCTACGAAAACCTTCTATCGAAGCTATCGGATGTGCCGACGCCTGCAGGTCCAACGCCGCGTCAGCTCGGCGCCGAGTTGGTCCAGATCACATCTGTTCGGCCGGCATTGCCAGCTTCGACCCTTACGGAGTCGCGAAGTCACGGCGCTGGAAGTGGAGAGCCAGATTAATTCACACAATTAGCGTCGAGTCCGAACCGCAGCTTACAATTCGCGAATCGTGGTCACGGGGTTCCGGCGCATAGCTCGACGTGCCGGAAAGTAGCATGCCAGCAGCGACATTGCTCCCAGAAGCGTGACGACGGAAACCATGGTGACTGGATCGTTGGCGCCGATTCCTCGCCGCCCTGGACGCCCTCGTCGGAACTTTGTGCACAAGGTTCGGCGAAGGCATCGGCCTTCTTGACTCCGCTCCAGCCGAAAACCGGTTGAGGCGCTTTCCAGCGCAGCAACCCGATGGGTGGGGCGGCGAAAGGAATTCCCTTGAAGGACACAACGCCATGCTTGATAACCCCTGAGACTGTGCCTCCGGAAACGCTTGCTTCCTGAATCGCCGTCGCCACCGGCGGTATCAAAATAATTTCTAACACGGTGGCGCACATGAGCGCCGTGAACTTACGGATTCTTGGACCGGATTTGAGATTCATCTTTGTCCCCTCTGAGACTCGTACGCTATTGAATCGAGCGTCTGAAGTCCTGCGCAGCAGATAGAGCGAAAATTGCAGAGTAAGTTACTTGTCGCACGGCACCAAACCTCCATCGCCGGACTTCAGGCACGGCTGTATCGCCGGCCATCCGAGCGTGTTGTCAGTGAATTTTCGATCGATATCCAAAGATTCGATCTCAGTAATGAGTCCCTTCACTATCTTGAAGCGCTCCATGGATTTTCCTGGCTTCGGCTCAGTCGCGCCACCCCAAACGATTACGACTTGCCCAGCATGCTCATCGACGACAATCGTCTGGACGATATATTTCTTGATTTCTTTATAGTGCGTCTGTTGGGCAAGATATTCCTGAAAAGTCAACTTCTGCTTGGCGAGATATTTCTGTAATTGAGGATCGGCAGGATCGGGCGGGCCGAGGCCCGATCTCATCGCTGACTCACCAACTGTCTCGACAAACCCCTCTGGAAACCTGGCGCCTTCAAGCGTACGCCGGACATTAGTCGATAGCCGCATTGAAGCAGCAGGGGCCAATCCGATCAATGCGTTGATATAACTCATGGCGGATGCGACCAGGCATTCCCGGGAATTATCGGTACAGTGAGTTAGGTCAGGTGCGGCATTCGCTGGCGCAACCAGACTTGAGATGCCAAGCGCGAACGCGAAAGCGAATGCTCTTTTCATTGCAGAGAGTCCATTCTTCATTGCATTTCTCCTTTGCAATAGGAATTGAGGGTGGATCGCGAAGAAAGTCGAAGCAAGGAATTACCGCCGTTTAGCGCGTCGCTTCCGGGCCAAAGTGACGCAGCTCGTCATTTCGGGCGGTGGAGAAGGAGTACCCGGCGACTAGGCTGAGCGCGTGAACCCGTCCGCGCTCCAGTCCTCGCTGCCGACGCTGTGGTGAACGAAGAACAAGCCTTCGGGGTCGTAGCGCCGCTTGATTTGCTTCAAGCGCGCATAGTGGGCGCCCCAGAACGCCTGCTGCCAGTCGGCTTCGAAATAGTCGGTCTCCGAGACGTAGGATGCCGGCTTTTCCAGAAGCGCCAGGAGCGGCTCCATGGCGGCCTTCATTTGCATGGCGTCGCGCCGGCCGTTGGCAATATTCGGTTCGTGGCCGGCGACGCCGGGATAGGCCGCCGGCTCCTCGCCGCCGGTGATGGCGAGCGCGAAGGCATCGACCACCGCGGGGTTCATCGCCGTGTCCAGCGTTCTCGCCTGAGCCTGCGGGGTCGCGCCAGCCATGCCTTTGTTGCAGTGGAGTGAGACACCCCAGCCATTCGCAGCGCGGATCAGCGCATCGACCAGCGCCGGTCGCCGTGCTGGTTCCAAAAGGTCCTTCGAGAGCCAGGTTGATTGATAGCCGTGGAGGACCTGGCCGGCTTGGTCGGCGTCGCCGTCCCAAACATCGCTCTCGACTTTGAAGGCGTAAGGTGCTGTCTCCGAACGGTCATCCAGCTTCACCACGCCCGGAAGGTCCTTCAGAATCGCATTGTTCCAGAACAGCCGCGCCGGCAAGTCCAGGAACTGCAGCCCGCTCAGGACATAGTCGTCCGGCCGCGCCGTGACCCAATCAAAAAACGGCTTCCAGGTCGCCTGGGCTTCCGCTTGGCTCAAGCCTTGGAAGACCATGCTGAGGCCGACGCGACGTTGCGATCGAAACCTGAGCTGCTCGCCCCAGTGGGGGTTCAGAAGGCTGTCGCGGTAGAATCGCAGCAACCCCTCAACCAGCGCCCGATAGGCTTCGTCGGATGCGGCAGAGATCGTCCCGATCACGCCACCGAAGGTCGCCGGCAAATCGTATGTTCTGAGCGTCAGCCGCGTGACCACGCCGAACGTCCCGCCGCCGCCGCCTTTCAGTGCCCAAAATAGATCCGAATTAGTGCAGTCATTGGCGATCCGCACTTGGCCGTCCGCCGTTACGACCTCGGCCTCAAGCAGGTTCGAAGCCCCAGTACCGAAGCCCTTCGAGAAACCCCCGAAGCCGCCGCCCTGCACGAACCCTCCAACCCCGACCGTGACGCAGCCACCGCCCTGGACATAGCGCCCGGCCTTGGTCGTCACTGCATCGTAGGCCTCCAGCCAGACGCAGCCGGCCCCCAGGCTGACCGCCGTCTCCGGCGCGCTCTTACAGCCCTTCGGGACGAACGCGTCGTGCAGTTCTATCGCTCGCATCGGCTTGGTCCAGATCAACAGCGAGTCTGGCGCGTTGGAGCCGCCGAGATAGCTGTGCCCGCCGCCTTTCACGACCAGCCGCAGATTGTGCGCCGTGGCGAACTTGACTGCCTCGGCCACGTCAGCCGCGCTTTCGGCGGCCACCATGTATTCGCTCGGCTTCGAAATCCAGGCATCAATCCAGCCCAGGCTCTGGGTGAAAGCCGGCGTCTCGCTATTGTGGAAGCTGTTGCGGACCGCCTTGAACAAGGCCAAGGTCTCGGGGCTGTCCGGCGCCTTGGCCGCCGCCTCCCAGGGCGAGACGATCTTGCTGAGCCGGCCACCGACCGCCTGCCTCAGGCCGTCCCAGTCGCCCTCGCGCGGCCAGGCCGCGGTCCCGGGCCGGGCCCGCCCGGACGGCGCGGCGATGGCGGGCGCGCCCGGCATCGCCGCGCATGCGGCCAGCACCAAGCCGGTGCCCAGGAAGTGCCGGCGAGTCATGGGAGAGCTTCCGTCGGAGGTGGCATCGCAAGCATGCGGTCTGCACATTTGGTCTTTCTCGCTCATGGATGTAGACACTCTACCCGCAGCGGCAGTAGATTGTCTACTCCTTCGAGGCGCTATGCTCAAAACCGTGCTGATTAGCGGCACCTTGGACGAGATTGAGGTCCGGCCTGACATTCCGGTCGAAGCAGTCTCTGTGTGGCCTGCTTACCCGCGCGGCCGGCGGGGCGGCTGCGAGCCAGCAGGAAAGACTTGCTATTTGCCCAGATTCCACATAATGCACCGATCCGCAGTGCTTCCGGTCAAAAATCGATGCTCACGTGGCGAAGACGCTCGAAAGCAAACCAACCCTTGTGCAGATTTCGTCCGCGTGGAACTCCCGCGAAGGCGCACCCTTGGGACGAAATCAATACGTCGAATTGGAAGTCAAGAAGGCTAAGGCCAACGGGTCAGCGGCAAAGCTGCCAGCCACGCAGAAGCCCTGTGACAAGATGGCCGAGGCCATTGTCATGGACGGCGGCAAGCGCGGACAGACGGTGAAGGTCTGCGCCGATCCCAATTGCCGTGTGCACCATCCCAATACGCCGTCTCCGCAGCAAGTCGCGAAGGAGCGAGCAGACGAGCGGAAGCGCATCGAGAAAGAGAAGTTGGCCATCACGGTTCGCCATCGTGTGCTGGCCGCGATGAATCCTGGAAGGTGAAATTGGGGTTTGTTACACGCGCACAGGCCGGCGTTTCTTTAACGACGCTTCGTTGGAGTGCCAATTTCTTGAGCGGGTTCGAAGCGCCATCGAACGATCCGGGCTCTGGGAGTCCCTCAAAACAGACTGGGTGTGCCTCGACTGCGAACTCATGCCATGGTCGGCCAAAGCACAAGAGTTGTTGCGGCAGCAGTACGCGCCAACCGGAGCGGCAGCACGAGCTGCACTGCCAGCCGCGATCGGGGCATTGAGCCAGGCGCAACTAATTCCAGAAGCGGCTTCGCTTCTCGAAAGCTATAAACAGCGCGGCGAAGCAACTGAGCGATACGTCGATGCCTACCGGCAATATTGCTGGACGGTAAACTCGCTCGCAGATCTTAAGCTCGCTCCCTTCCATCTTCTCGCCAGTGAAGGTGCAGTGCACACATCGAAAGACCACATCTGGCACATGGAAACGCTCGCCGGTATCTGCAAAGCTGACCCGGAACTATTGCTAGCAACGCCATTTCAGGTGATCGATCTCACTAACACTGACGATCAAGCCAAGGGCATTCAGTGGTGGGAGGAACTTACGGCGCGGGGCGGCGAGGGTATGGTCGTAAAGCCTCTGGAGTTCGTCGCAAAGGGCGGGAAAGGTTTAGCGCAACCAGCTGTGAAAGTTCGTGGGCGTGAGTATCTGCGAATCATTTACGGGCCTGAATACATACTTCCGCAGAACTTGAGCAGATTGAAGAGTCGAGGCCTAGGTGCAAAGCGATCGCTCGCTCTTCGCGAATTCGCGCTGGGCATAGAAGCGTTGGAGCGTTTCGTCCACGAGGAGCCACTTCGCCGAGTTCACGAGTGCGTTTTTGGAGTTCTTGCCTTGGAAAGCGAACCTGTTGATCCGAGACTATAGTTCTCCCAGACCGCGTCGTATCCACAGAAAGAGGTTGGTGCCAGCGGAGAGATTCGAACTCTCAAACACCTGTTTCTAAGACAGGCCGCTATTCCAATTCGCGCACGCTGGCACATGGTGCACAGGGGAGGATTTGAACCTCCGCGTCCCACTCGGGGAAACCGGGTTACAGCCGGTCCGTTTCGGCCGGGCTCACGCACCTGTGCAAAGTTGGCGGAAGGTAGACGAATCGAACGCCCATCGCTCATCACGACGCTCTGGTTTTCAGGACCAGTTGCCGACCATTCAGCAGTACCTTCCGCGATGGCGGAGAGTGCGGGAGTCGAACCCGCTAGCCTCTTGCGAGAACCCTTGTTTAGCAGACAAGTGCCTTACCGTCCGGCCCACTCTCCGTTGAATTGTCAAAGAACGACAGAAATCTGGTAGGCCCGGTGGGATTTGAACCCCACAGAAAGGCTGCTCTTGAGGCAGCTGCGTATGCCAGTTCCGCCACGGGCCTAAATGCTTAATTTTGAGCAGGGATCAATAACTCAGTCGGGATCGACGGAGTCGTAACGACAATCGAAATTGAAGCTGGCGCTTCACAAAGTCAATGTAGTATGAAATTGTGAATGGCGCACGCGTTTTTGCGGGGCCTAGTCGTTGGCGACGGCAATCCGGGACTGATGCAGATTTGTCGCAGCAGTCGCCGTACTAGAAAAAACCACTTCGCTTTCCAAAGAGACACCATCCCTAAGCCTTCGGCTTAGGGCGGTGCGATACGCCCGAGCTGATTCGGATGTTCTTCGCACAAGCTCGAACAGGGTTCTAGTTCGTTCGGTCGGTGCCTCACAACCGTTCGAATGCGGAATGACGAAGGTCGCTGTTACCGCTTAAGGGGTTCTGTTCCTTCACTCAGGATCTTCAGATAACGTGAGTACCCAAAGACGCGGGCCCGGCGTTTTCCGGTGACTTCCTTGGCTATGCCGAGGCGAACCAGGTGATCGAAGGCAACCGTCACCGTTGGGATGGACAGTTTAAGCGCCTCGGCAACAACACCAATACCGACTAGTGGTTTCTTCTGTAGGTACTCATGAACACGCAATGCGGAAGACGCAGCGCGTCCGATTGCTTGAATGCGATCTCGATCTTTTGCAAAGAGAGTCAGAATCTGTTTTGCAGCCTCAGCGGCGGAGCGCGCCGTGATCTCCGTCCCTTCGAGAAAAAAAGCCAGCCACTCTTCCCAGGCACCGTCCGTTCGGACACGCTGAAGCAGATCGTAGTACCGGTCGCGGTTCGTTTTGAAGTACAGGCTGAGGTACAAAAGAGGCTCTCGCAATGCGCCCTTGGAGCAAAGCAAGAGTGTGATCAATAGACGCCCGAGTCTGCCATTACCATCCAAAAAGGGGTGAATGGTCTCAAACTGCACGTGAACCAATCCGGCCTCGACCAAAATGGGCAACTTGTGTTCTTCGTCGTGGAGAAAGCGCTCAAGGCTGTCGAGACACTCCATCAACCGCTCTGGCGGAGGAGGAACAAACGCAGCATTGCCGGGACGCGTTCCGCCGACCCAGTTTTGCGACCGGCGGAATTCGCCGGGGGTTCTGTTGGCTCCACGTCCGCCACGCAACAGGATGCCGTGAATTTCGCGGATGAGTCGGAGCGAGAGCGGAAAGCCGCCCGCGATCCGACGAAGCCCATGTTGCATCGCGGCGACGTAGTTTGAGACTTCCTCGACATCGTCAACCGGAACACTTGGTTCAGCGTCACTTTCAAACAGCAATAGATCCGAAAACGACGATTGCGTTCCTTCAATCTGGGACGACAGTAGTGCTTCTTTCTGGATATACAGGTACAAGAAGAACTTCGTGTCTGGAAGCAAGGTGGTGAGGCCATCGAGTCGGCCTAGCGCTTGGTTAGCACGGTCGAGACGCTGGTACAGCCCCGCCAATTCCACAGGCGGATTGGGCGGCAGCCCCGGCGGGATGAAGGCCTGCACTGGCTCTCCACTGACCGCGGTTGTGACGTAGGTCCCCAGCCTCGACTTGTTTTCAGCGACCACTCGCGTTATGAAGGGTTCCTTTAATAAGCTCCCGTGCTATTAAAGGATACGGCATTATGTCTTAATAAGCAAGCAGGGGCCTGCTGGACAGCTGAAGCTTCGCACCATTCGCAGGTGCCAGTCTAGCCGCGAGGAAGTATAGGCGCACGTTGGACTATACGAGACTTGTCGAAGGCGCGGATTCATCAATGAACGACTGGTACTGTTGAGAAATCTAAACTCGCACTTTAAATTTCTCAAGACTAACGGATCTCGAGAACTGAGGCCTGAATACTCTACTGGACGGTGAACCTCAACGGCAAGACAGCGCATTGGCTTCCGGATTGTAATAATCATATAGAACCGACGGTGCACTCATTGCGCTTATGCCAAAGCGAGGGCGGAAGATAAACTGGAACTTGCTTCCTCCCGCGCTCGGCCAGAGATAAAAGACAACTCTGTCTGGCTGGACTTCGTAGCCGTCAACGCCATTCCGTTTGGCTTCTTCCAGCGATTCGCGATCGACTTCCGCGCCCGGCGGCAATCCGATCTCCGCGATCATCATGCCGTAACCAGCGAATCCGATCCGCTCTGCTTCCACTCGACAAGCTAAGGCTTCGCCAACTCTTGCCTCGTGGCGATCAAAATCCACTTTCAGTTTCAGCGCTCTTGTGTCCCCTGACTTGAAGTTCTCCGTCTGAGTTGCTTCTGCTTGCGGCCAGGGGATGTAGTAACTGGTGATCACATTCGTCTGCATGGCGCTGTTGTTGCCCGTTCGCTGGATGGCAACTCTATTGCTGCCCGCCTTCAACTCCTTACTGCTTGGTTCAGCAGTTGCTCAAGCACTGCGGCACCTGGGACCGTGTAGGACTTGGGTTTACCCCATTGCCTTTGCCCAAGGAATCCCCAGGGCGTGCAATCAGCGAAGAAGAGGAGCACCGTCTGCTTAGGGCAGGGGCCTGCAATCCGCGGTGGGAATCTGCCTACCTCTTCACTTTGCTTTCCCTTAACACCACAGAGGAAATAAAGACGCTTCGCCGAAAAGATATTGACCTGGAGAAGAAGACTGTTTCGGTCAATCCTGAAGCGGCTAAGAATAGAGGTCGCGTTCGGACAATTCCGCTCAACGATATCGCGGAGCGTACATGTGGAGAAGTACTCGCCGTTGCAGCCAGAAAAGGCTCAGTGCTGCCTGAGCACTACGTCTTTCCCCGGCACGATCCCAGAACCCACAAGCACGACCCCAATCGCCCGCGTACAAGCTTCAAGACTGCCTGGTGGGAAATGCTAAAGTTTGCCGGGGTCGAAAACCTGCGCCAGTACGATCTGAGGCACACCGCCATTACCCGCCTTTGTGAAGATCCAAACGTTTCGGAGGAAACAATCGAGTCAATTGCCGGCCACATCACGCACGGCATGAAAAAGCGCTATTCCCATGTGCGAGTAGAGGCACGGAGGGCCGCGCTAGCTGGGCTTGTACCCGAACGTTTAGACCCTGCATACATGGTGGGGAAACAGGAGAGCGGGCCGCAGAAAGCTGGCAAGCCAATGACGAACGAGCAAGTATTGGCCCTTGTGGAAGCACAGCTGCCGGCAAAGGTCATTGTTGCGAAGATCGAAGGGGCGCCCGGGGCTTTCGACACATCGCCAGAGACACTAAAGGCGCTCAAACAGTGGGCGTACCTGACACAGTGATTTTGGCAATGGTGAAGGCATGAGCGGCACCTGCACCCTTGAGGCTGCGCTACTTCTGCGCCGCTATCTTCGGTCTGCTGCTGGTGGCCGCGGTTGCGTTTCTAAGGTAAGAACATTCGCCAGCATACATAATCGACGGTATTTCGGCGCCCACAACAGAACACGTACTCTGGTTTTCCCAAAAGGTGACGCACTTCCTCAGAAGTAGTGGAGCCGCCCGCTGATTCCGCACGGTCAGCGGGCGTTTTTGTTGGGGTGCAAACGTCTGCCCGCATGGCCCTTATTCGGTCTCCAGTTTCGGCCCGTCCCTCTCCATGCTGATTCCGGCAGAGATAATGGCACACAGTCTTCGACACAACCGCACTTCGCCGCTGTGTGCGCCAGCCTCAACAAAAACTTCAGCCATCAAAATGTCGTGAAGAAGCTGCGCGATTTTCTCCGTCAGCAACTCTGACGGTGCGCGTCTGATAACACGAAAGATTGCTGCTTCAATTGCCAATCTAATGACGTAATACAGGGCAAGAAGTGTGACCGCTGTCCAAACCAAGACATTCAAAGTCATAGAGTTTTCCCTTCAATCTGCGGGATCGCCTCTTAGATCGGGTTTCGCATCCCGGGAAAAATTACCTTTAGCCAGTCTGAATCCGGCACATATTGAAACTCAGTTCCGCAGGCTGAGCAGATTGCAACGCGGACCTCTCCCCTCGCCTGCAGCCGCTGTTTGCAGGAGAAATTCTCGGCGCGTAGTCATAGATCCCCGACCGAAACCTAGCAGAGGTTTCCATTCTATTCTGGTCAGCGGTAAGCTAGGCGACGGTTTTTTCAAAGTGTGTGTCCTGTGTCTTCAGGCATACTCGCGTTTTTGACACGAGAGCACCTCGGACCTGAGCGATGGCATGCGTTTTCGTATCCCGAGCGCATAACGAGCCAACCAGAAGTAATCCTAAAGGTGATGGTTGTCGACCACTCACTAGGCATTCCCCTGGCTCGAGACGAATTCTGTTTTTCTGCTGATCGTTCATCTAGAATGCCTGCCTATGGATGAAGGAAGGCGTCGGTGTTTGGTTTTGCTTTTTTGGGTCGTCTGTTCCGTTGTAGTCGCCTGTCCGAACTTGTATGCACAAGATCCCAAGACTTCGGAGTGGCCGGCGTACGGAAACGATCCTGGTGGCATGCGGTACTCGAGGCTTGCCCAAATCAACCGTAAAAACTTGGCGAAGCTGAAGGTTGCCTGGATATTTCACACTGGTGACATTTCCGAGGGACGAAATGGCCGAAAGCGGAGCGGTTTCGAGACCACGCCTATTCTCGTCGATGGAACGCTCTATTTCACGACGCCGTTTAATCGCGTGATTGCTCTGGACCCAGAAACAGGCAAACAACGCTGGGCCTACGATCCGAAAATCGATTTGGATGGAGACTACGGCGACGGGTTGGTGAATCGTGGTGTCTCGACCTGGCTCGACGTAACTCGCGACAAGGGACAATCGTGTCGTCGCCGAATCTTTGAGTCGACCCAAGATGCGCGCCTGGTCGCGATCGACGCGCTGAGTGGTGCTCCCTGTATGGATTTTGGCCAAGCCGGTCAAGTCGGTCTTCGCGATGTGAAGCATTATGATCCGGGCTGGTATCACATGACTTCGCCGCCCACGATCATGGACGATTTGGTCATCGTCGGGTCGGCTATTGACGATAACCACCGCGTGGATATGGCACGCGGCGTGGTTCGGGCCTATGACACGCGCACCGGCGCTTTGCGCTGGAGCTGGGATCCACTTCCTCCAAATCCTGCCACAGCGCTCGCGCAGGGCAAGAGCGCGGCTTGGCGAAGCGGTGCGGGCAACGCATGGTCCATCATGGCTGTGGACGTCCAGCGCGATCTGCTTTTCGTACCCACAGGAAGTGCAAGTCCGGACTACTACGGAGGACTGCGCCCAGGAGATGACAAGTGGGCCAACTCCATTGTGGCTCTCCGCGGGAAAACCGGCCAGTTTGTGTGGGGATTCCAACTTGTTCATCACGACTTGTGGGATTTCGACAGCGCATCGCCGCCGCTGCTGACTACTCTGCACCTCGCCGGACAAGAAGTTCCGGTCGTAATCCAAGGCAACAAATCCGGGCTGCTTTACGTACTAAACCGCGATACCGGTGAGCCGGTTTGGCCAGTTGAAGAACGAGCAGTGCCGCGAAGCGATGTCCCGGGTGAACACTCCTCGACCACCCAGCCTATTCCGATTAAGCCACCCCCGTTGGCCCGTCAAACCATGTCCGCCGACGAAGCTTGGGGACCGACAGGCGAGGATCGCGAGGCTTGCCGCAATCTGATGAAGCAGTTGCGAAATGAGGGTGTTTTCACTCCTCCCAGTCTGCAAGGCACGCTGATGGTGCCAGGAAATCTTGGCGGTATGACATGGAGTGGATATGCGTTTGATCCTCAGTACAAGCTGCTCGTGACCAATACAAACAACCTCGTAGCTCAAGCCAAACTAATTCCTCGTGCAAAGTATGAAGCGCCTGGCTCGCACTCCGATGATGGCGACTATGGCGATCAGACCGGGACACCTTACGGTTTGTACCGACGATTTCTCCAATCACCTTCGGACCTTCCGTGTACTCCCCCACCCTGGGGGACCCTTACGGCAGTGGACATGACCGAAGGAATAATTCGGTGGCAAATTCCGCTAGGCTCAATGCAGAATTTCGGTGGCCCGCACGCGCAACAGATTCCACCGGGTTCGATCAGTCTTGGAGGGTCGATCATTACCGCAGGAGGGGTCGTGTTTATCGCCGGCACGACCGATTCTTTCATTCGCGGCTTCGACGTGGAAACAGGAAAGGAGTTGTGGAAGGCCGCGCTTCCGGCCAGTGGTAACGCGATGCCTATGACTTATCTGGTCGAACAAAGCGGGAAACAGTATCTCGTAATCGCTGCCGGCGGACATCCGAAAATCACGGAAGAATCACTGGGTGATACGCTCGTTGCCTTCACGCTGAAGGATTAGGAACGCGCAATCTCCATCTTTCTGCCCACACCGCTTCGACGCCTTCCTACGTTGGCGAGGGGCATGGAAGTATCACGGGCAAACCGGAAGGTATGGCGGACGACTTACGTCTTGAGCTCGTTCGTCCAGGCCGTATTGTGGGCTCAGACGCAGCATAGACACGCCACGACGGTTCAGGCAGTCCAGCGCAGGCCCGTCACGATCCACTGCGAAATGGCAATCGGACGCAAGCTTGGCTCGATCTTAGTTGATTCATGGCAAAACTCTTATCTCGGCGCCCGAACGTTTGATATCGAATTGGCTCGAAGTTCGTCGCCTGCCAAGCTGTTTGTACTATAACGCCGACAATCGTCAAGCCAAGATCAGTGGAAGTCATCCTTCACTTGAACATGCGAAAGGATGTCTGTCTTTCCAAAAGATGGGCACAACTGGTCAAAAGTCACGACGAGCGACTGACTTTCTCAACGGTGGTTGGCCTGCGCTTAAAATCGAACCGCACGATGCGCGCCGGCTTTTTGCCGATTTGGCTAATCAGGCCCTCGGAATACTCTTTGAGACAAAGGGTTTCAAAAAACTACACGATGGCCAACCAACGTCAAGCATGGTGGGTGCCCAAGAATGGGCCGCAAGGACGGATATCGTTCAATTGGCCAGGGATTAAGGGGAGCCGCCAGTTACAGGGATTGTCTACGAAACGACAGGTGCATTGGCACTTTGGCATATCGACAGCATTTCGGAGTGTTCCGTTCTATCATGCGCGGGTGAAGAGTCGCCTCATTTTTAGTATGGACGGAAAGGAAGTTATCGCTAGTAGCGCACGGATGCACCGTCTGCGGCGTTCGTCCGCTAAAGGATGGCGGAATGTCTCGTTCGAGAGACATGCTAATGAGCTTCCTGTATTGGTTCGGTGATGGAAGTACCATACTCGACGTTCCCGTAGCCGCTGACGAGGATCTCGTTTTGACACTACCCTCGATGGTCTTCTCGTGTCCGATGAGCATGCCCGCAGTCAGTGAATCGGCGAGCGATGACGATGACGACCCAGATGTAGAGTTCGTTGAGGGAGAAGATCAGGACAATGAAAGTGCTAGCTAAGCGTGCGCGCCGCCCAAAACGGCCCAAGGCTCCTATCCAGATGATCTTCCTGGAAGAGCCCATGCTGGAGTTTGGATATGCTCAGCAGTTGGTCTATCCGCGGGACGGTCTTTTTCTTTTCGGTCGATGTGGCAGAGTGATTGTCTCGTGCGCACGGTGTTGCAGGACGTTCTTGGCCTAACGAAGATCAATTTTAATTCTTGTCTTCACAATGACAGGCTGCCCGTTACAATCCGTTTTGCCAATGCGGTTGGAGATGTCTTGATCTCAGCCCCGATCGACAGTGATCCACGTCTGCCTTTCAAGTTTTATATCTGATAAGCCAGCCAAAGTCTTGCCAATTGCTGGCCAGCCCGAACAGTCTTGTCTATTCCCCGACAACGCTGCGACGGAACCAGTACAGTGTGGCACCAGCCAGCATGCCTCCGATGAGAACAATCGGCCCGGCAAGCAGGAACCCTAGTATCCACGTGAACAATAAGATCCCCCTTGATTGCCCCAAAGACCACCCGCGCTCAATGAAAGGTAGAGCAAATGCGAACATTAGCGAAAAGATGACGAACGCACCTCCGGAAACTGCTATTCCCCGTAGCAGCGACTGCCCCACCCTGGTCGTCTTCGCGGGATTCAAAATTGGTACACCCCATAAACTGCCGGCAATTCCAGAGGCTATGATTGGCAGGACCACGTAAAGAAGGATCCCCCGAAACGACATCGTTAATTTGTGAAACATCACTAACATGCACAAGAGCGTGAGTGCTGAAAACCATAAAGCAGCAAGTAATCTCTTGTGAGAAACACTCAGATTATGGACTTTTACCGTCTGCATGAGCCGCGAAAGTAATCAAGCTTGCAAAGATGCCGCTCGGCAAAATCAAGGCAGCTTTAAATCAATTAGGGTCTCATCGCGCGTGTGATTTTCAGAAGACGTTGCAGCAGTTGCAGTCACACCGTAATCTGGCGATAAGAGATTTGACTCCTTGAGCCGACGGTGTGAAGTGTAGAGCAAAACAGACGAAATGCCAGCACCCAGGAAGAATGCAGCGATTGCGGTCCAAGGATACAGATGGAGAATCGATTCGCCTGCGAAACGCAAGCGGCCTGTGGCTGGATCGTAATAGAGCTTTGCAGTGGAGTTCACTGGATGCCTATAGCCCCAACTCTGCGCGACACCCCATGATTGAGAGCCTGGGGAACGCACCTCTCCTATACACGAAAAAGGCTTCGGTACAGTCCAACTCATGCCAGTATTGCAGCCCCACTCTTTCGGATCAAATTCCACTTCGAACTCCAGCCAGTGTGTTGTTTGGCGGGAGCGGATTGAGCCTAGCTGAGCTGATTTCTCTTCGTACTTGATTACGGCGCCTTCCACGATGTGCCAGTGCGTGCGCACATAGAGGTCAAAGCCTATAACCTTGGCGACATAAATCCCAATCGCCGAGCTCCAAAACAGCAAGAACCACCCAACGATTCGGACCTGTTGCGTTCGCAAACGATTGGGCATCAATAGGGCGATAAACCCAGAATCGTCGACCATTGCTGAATCCTGCTCCACACCCTCCGCCCGAAAATTGGCCTGTTAGCAGCCAGTTTTCTTTCCCACTTTCGATGTGAAATCGACACGCGAGACCCTCAATTCTCGCTTCCAACGCTGGGGCGATTGTCAAATCCTTGCAAAAATCCTATCGAATGGATTTTTGCTTCTCGAGTGCCGAGGGATGGTTGCCTTATCTACTCGGAAGAGTGGCTTTGAAAAGGGCAACGTCAGAGGCGTACGTTGTGTCCGTTGGCCATGGCGAGGGTCAAACCCACTGGCGCGGGACCGATCTGTTGCACCGCGCGGCGACCGGAGACGGAGTAACTTACGGCGGAGGTGGGGCCAAATTTCAGGCTTTTCTTACCCAAGAACTTCGCCCGTTCCTTGAGGTCCGCTGGACCCAACAAAAGCGATCCTGTTTGGACATTCGTTCGGAGGTCTATTCGCGGCCAACGTGCTCGCGGAATCTCCCGATGCATTCGACGGATTTGTGATCGGCAGTCCTTCGGTGTGGATAGATCCGCCGGCAGACACTTTTAGCCAGTCTACTTAACGAGCCGTGCCACTGGGATAGCGGACGCAGGTCGCGTCTCGAATTCGGAGCACAAAGCGGAGCACACAAACTGCCGAATGAGAGGCGATGAGTCCGACTTGCAGGCTTCTCAAACCTTCTTTGACAAACCTCAGCGACCGAATAAACTAGTCGGCGTTTCGCATATCGCGCGATTCCGTGCCAGATTTTTCGACTTCAGGAGAACCAGATGCGACCTGCCGTGCTTGCTATTTTCCTGCTCGCTTTCAGCCCTACTGTCCTCGCGCAGGCTGATCCTCCTCCATCGTCATCCTCATCCGAGCCCAGTGTTCAAGCCCTCCTCGAACGCATCCAGCAGTTGGAGAAGCGAATCAGCGACCTGGAAGCCCGCGAGAACAACCGGGAAGGTGATAAGCAGGCTACCCTGCAGCCGCAGGCCGTGTCTTCCGGCGGCGTGACGCAGACGCAATACCCAGCGCCCCCCCAGCATCCAGGCGAGCATGATCATCTGCCCAGTACGACTGTCGTACGCGAAGCCGAGGAGCACTACCCATCGCTTCAGATCAGGGGATTCGGGGACGTAAACTTCTCTGCCAGCGATCAGAAGGGCTCAGTCAGCGGATTCAACCTCGGCCAGTTCGTCCTGCACTTCGCTTCCCCGTTGTCGCGCAAGGTCTCTTATTTTGGCGAGGTAAGCTTCACGGCACAGCCCGCAAACTATGAACTCCAGGTGGAACGTAGCATCATCCGCTACGACTACAACGACTATTTCAAAATTTCATTTGGAAAATACCACACGCCGATCGGATACTGGAACACCGCCTTCCATCATGGAGCCTGGCTGCAGACGACTATCAGCCGCCCACAGATGGTGCAGATTGGCGGAACGTTTATTCCTGTTCACTTTGTTGGCCTACTCGCAGAAGGCAACATTCCCTCCGGAGGTCTCGGCCTCGGCTACAATGTCGGCCTGGGCAACGGACGCTCGTCGATTCTCAGCAAAGCAGGGGATAGTGGAGATGTCAACGACAATCGAGCCTGGGTCGCCACTGTTTTCGCGCGTCCCGCCCGCATCTACGGACTGCAATTCGGCGCCTCCGTCTATCGCGACAAGCTGACTCCGCAGCCCGGACAAAATTTCGATGAAACCATCACCTCCGCCCATCTCGTCTACACCAAGGAACACCCCGAGTTCCTCTCCGAATTCGCCAACTCCCATCACCGGGACGTGCTCACTGGTCGCACCTTCAACAGCCAGGCCTTCTATGTCCAGCTCGCTTATCGCTTCCCCTGGCAAGGCGACAAATGGAAGCCCTACTACCGGTTCGAATATATTCACAAGCCGGAAAGCGATCCGGTATTTACGGGCGTTTCGGACCTTGTTGGTTCGACCCTTGGCGTCCGATACGATATTACGAATTACGCCGCCTTCAAAGGCGAGTACCGCAGCACCCGTCTGGGGGTCGGCGAACCACGCAGCAACGCGGCCTTTTTCCAGACCGCATTCACCTTCTGAGCGCGCCATGACAGCAAAACAAAAATCGGTTGCTGTGCTGCTGCTGGCGATAATCTGCGCTGTCGCACTTGCCCAGAAGTCGACTGATGTGGATATTGCCGTCGTCGTTCATCCTGATACGCCAATCACTAATCTCAGCATGGCAGAAGTTCGAAAGGTTTTCCTCGGGGACCGCCAGTACTGGAGCACAAACGTTCCGGTCGTGCTTCTGATCCGCGCTCCCGTTGCCCGCGAGCGGGATGTTGTACTGAAGAGGATCTATCAAATGTCGGACGCGCAGTTTAAGCAGTACTGGATCGCCAAGATCTTCCGCGCCGAGTCCGCATCGGCACCCAAGGTCGTCTATTCCAATGACATGGCGAACGAGCTGGTCAGCGCGATTCCTGGCGCCATCGCGTTCATTGACTCGCGCGAGGTGCGTCCCGGAGTAAAGATTGTTCGTGTGGAAGGAAAGTTGCCCGGCGAACCCGGGTACCAGCTGCGCTGATTACTGCGGCATGCCCAGGCGCTGCGCAATCTGCTGGAACTGCGCATCGGAACGCATTTGATCAAATGCTGGCTCGACCCTTATATACGTCAGTTTGCTGTCGCGCTGATTAAACGCCTGCTCCAGCCACACCAGTGCCTGCGTCTTTTGTCCAATACGCGCATAAATTTCCGCGATGTCGTACGCTGAAACGTATCCTCGCTTAGAAACTTCTTTCAGCCCGTCCAGCCAGCTCTGCATGACGCCGGTATAACCTGACTGCGCATAATCCGCTCCAATAGCGGCGGCCAAATCAGGATTGCCTGAAAGCGTGAGCACTTTTTGTCTCTCGGCTACGGCATCCTTATACATTCCGTTCTGCGCGTACGCCGCTTCGATCGCATGTTGCGCCGGCACAAAATTCTGATCCATCTGCAGTGCCTTCTGCAGTTGCTCAATGGCGGAAGGATACTGCCGCGAGAAATAAAGCTGCCGCCCCACGGTGGTATTGATCAGCATCGACAGTGGATCTAGCTCCTGTGCCTTCTTCAGCTCTTGCCGCGCTTCTTCGAATCGCCCTAGCTTGGTCAGACAATCCCCGTACCAGTTGTGCGCAGCCGCCGAATTCGGATTAAGCTGGATCGCTTTCTGGAACTCCGCCTCCGCACCCGCCCAGTCCCAATCATAGTTCTCCCGCACTAGGGCTAGTGAAATGTGTGTCTCAGGCAGCGAGTCTCCCAACCTCACAGCCTGTGTGGCAGCGTCCTTCGCCTTCTGCCATACCTCACGCGGCGCCACATATCCGGAATCTCCCATAAACGTGTACGTGTCCGCCAGTCCGGCGTGCGCCAGAGCGAAATTCGGATCCAGCGTGACCGCCTGCGTAAAGTAATTGCTCGCCTTCTTGAATCCGTCCTCCGTCCACTTGTTCCAATAAAACAGCCCTTGTAAGTACGCTTGATAAGCTTCGGGATTCTCCGTCGCGTGTTTTCCCAGGCCCTGCGCTTCCTCGCCAGTCAGGCGGGGTCGCAGGTTAGAATAAATCTCCTTCGCAATGTCTCCCTGCACCGTCAGTAGGTCTGCCATGTTCCGGTTGTATTGATCACCCCACAGCTCCGATCCGTCCGCCACGTTCACCAGGTCCACCTGAATCGAAATCATGTTGCTGCGCTGCGAAACTCTGCCCATCAGCACCGCGTCTACATTAAGTTCTTTGCCTACCTTTTGTGCATTGACTTCATGCCCTTTGTAGCTGAACACAGTACTGCGCGCCATCACCCTCAGCTCCGGCATGCGCGACAGGCTGCTGATCACTCCGTCGGTCACTCCATCCGCGACATATTCAATATTCGGATCAGAGCTGCTGTTTATGAAGGGCAGCACCGCCATGGAGTGAATTTGTCCACCGCCTGCAACCATCCGCTTCAACCAGGCTCGCGGAGCCATTGCTAAGGCCAGAAGCAACAACAACGCAACCGCAACACCGGCAACCAGTCCTTTGTGCAACCGCTTCGCTTTTGGACGCTCCGGCTGCGCCGTTAAGCTTGGCACTCCCGCGGACTCCGTGTCCCGCTTCACTCGCTTCAAGTCGGCACGCAGCTCAGCCGCCGACTGGTATCTCAGCTTGCGGTCCTTCTCCAGCAGTTTGCTGACGATCCATCCAACGTCCGGCACCAGCTCAGGATTTATTCGGGTAACCGGCAGTGGCGTGCGGTTCAGGATCGCCTCGAAGGTCACGGCGGTCGTCGCCCCAGTGAACGCGCTCCGACCCGTTGCCATCTCGTACAGCACTGCTCCCAGCGAAAACAGATCGCTGCGCACATCCAGGTCCTCGCCTCGCGCCTGCTCAGGCGACATGTATGCTACGGTGCCCAGCGAAACTCCCGTGCTGGTTAGATCGTGTTTATCAATCGTAGGCATCGAAGATGGGCCAACGTCCTCCACCACACCTTGATGAATCGCCACCAGCTTCGCCAGCCCAAAGTCCAGAATCTTCGCCTGCTCGCGCCGAGTAAGGAAAATATTCGCCGGCTTCAGATCGCGATGAATAATCCCCAACTCATGGGCTGCATTCAGCCCGTCTACAACCTGAATCGCAATGTCCAGGAGTGGGCCCATTGCCAATGGACGCCCGGTGACTAACTGCTTCAGTGTCTGCCCTTCCAGCAGCTCCATGACAATGAAAGGCTGCCCCTCCCACTCGTCAATCTCATGAATGGTGCAGATGTTCGGGTGATTCAGGCCTGAGGCTGTCCGGGCTTCCCTCTGAAACCGTTCCAGCGCTTGCCGGTCAGATACCAGTGACGGCGGAAGAAATTTGAGCGCGACATTTCGCCCCAGCTTCAAATCGCGTGCCCGGTACACTACTCCCATCCCGCCACCGCCGAGGCGTAGCTCGATCTGATAGTGCGAAATGGTCGTGCCCGTCATGCGCCATTTTGCATGTTAGGACCCACCCCGGAGCAAGTCAACGCGAATGGATGAGGTGGTGTGGAACGCCCACTTGTCGCGATCTTTGAGAAGTGGCTCTCTGCCGAACGCAGGTCGGGACGGTACAGCTGTTCCTCTCCCATGCGGTCGTACATTTCTATCAATATTTCCGCAAGAAGCAGGTGCGGAGCTCAAACCTAGGCACGTTGGGTTGTGCGCCCTCGCAAGTTCGTATCCAAGAACACATCTGAACTGGTCTGAATTCGCGTTGACGTTCCTGATTACAGGGGCAACCTGGATGGTGGCTGACTTTGCTTCTGATTTAGGCGCGTTGGCGTCCGAGGTGGACACAAGCTTGCGTAATCGCCAATTGGTGACATCCTCGACGACGTGGAAGCAAACGCTCAATTCGCACCTTCAGCCACTGGGTTTTGCTTCTCCGGTTTAGCAGAATCCCACACGAATGTTGCCATCGGGTAACACCATCCTGCGGCGTCCATGAATCATGTTCGTTTAGATTAGCAATCATGGCAGGAACTCCGGACAGGAATGGGGATTCCTAGGAAGTGCCGAAACGTTTCCCGAAACCAGGCGTTTTTCTGGTAACGCCTGGGTAACGAAGACTCGAATAAATCGCAACAACTCGGTACAAACGACGACAAACCTCGAAGACGCTTGTACCCGCGAAAACACTGGGCAAAACTCAATTCCGGCAACCACCAACAAACATGTCCAAAATGGCCAAGAAGCCCTTTCACCGCGGTAACACGGGTTCAAATCCCGTCGGGGACGCCAACAATCTAAATGACTTATTGGAATCGAGCCTTTCGCCGAGGGTTTGAAAGGGTTCGATAAGAAAAAACCACTCGCTGGACGCGCGTTCCTCTCCCACCTTTTTTGTCGGCAAGAGAATCATTTTGACGAGCTTTGTTTGCGCCGCACGCTTCATCGGAGTGACGGCTTGCGTATAGGTATCGGCTGTCACCTTGTAGTTCGAATGGCGTAACAATTCCTGGATCGTCTTGATGTCCTCTCCATTCGCTTTCATTAAGGTGCCAAATGTGTGTCGCGCGTATGCCATCCCACATTGCCCGGAATCCCTGCTGCTTCCGGCGCCGGCTTCAGATGGACTCGAAACAGTGACCCAGGCCGATACGGTTGCTTGCCCTTTTTGTGAGGACTGGCGAACACCCAATCGCCAGGTTGGGGATACGGGCACCGGAGCTTCCAACTCCACAAGACCTCTGCCAACTCTGCGTCTAGAGGAATCGGCTTGCGCGAGGCTTCTGTCTTGCATCGAGTAATCTTCTCCTTGACGACCGAACGAGTGACGTTTACTTCTAATGCCTCGAAGTTGACGTCTTCCCACCCATTCGGTGAGCTCTGGTACCAAAGCAGAGGTTCAACATATGGGTCTTCACAACCTACAATGGCGGCATGGATTACGCTCTCGCCCGGTACTTCAACAGCCGGACGGGGACATTCTGTTCGGCAGACCCGTTGGCTGGCTCTCCTAGGCCGCACTAGTCGTCTGCGCCACCCACATCGGAGAGAATCAATGTTCCGGATCTGCGCTCTGCTGCACTGATGGTATGTGTGAACCGTAGGCTGGTCTGACCATCCATTAGGAAGTAGTAGGACAGCGTCTTTACATTCGCCATGTTAAACGGTACGTTTGCACGATATACGCCGTCGCTATCCCGTTGCAGAGGCACGCGAATTTGTAAAGAGTTAACGATCACCCAGCCGGTGGCAGGGAGTGTCTGGGAGCAAATTGTGCAAATTGCCTGAGCGGAGCCAAGCGTTGGGAACGGGCCATCCAGACGCTTCACTCCTCGACCTTCCAATGCCAGATATATGCTCGGGTAACCAGTGTTGGGGTTGGGTGCAGGATCGTAGAAAGCAGTGCTAGGCAGGTCAATGGGACCATTAGCGGTGGAGACTCTATTATTGGTTACATCCAAAGCGATCCAGTGCTTGCCTGCGTCGCGCGAAAACGCGACACCGCCCGGATAGAGCGCTGCCACGCGCGCATTTGGATCCGAGAAATCAAACGCGATACCGCCCAGCGAACAATGGCTGCCGAATATTTCTTTGTCTCCGAAACCGTCCGGGCCGAAAGCACCAAAGGCACCGCAGCTGATCAGAAATTCGCCGTGGTTTGACGCTATGCTGGTTAAGGCAGCGTCCGTGTACCAACTTTGGCCTCCGTCTCGGCTGACTTTAATGCTTCGCGAAACTAGATCCGTTGCATAAAGTTCGTTCGGATTGTACGGATTGACGAGTAGGTTATAGGCTTGCCCAAGAGGCGCGGTTGAACTCCCGGATGCCTGAGTCCAGCTGTGAATCAGGCCATCGGGCCCCACAGCACCACGCCAAACCTGACCGGGACCAAGCACGCCGCTGGGATCATAAGAAGCGCCATTGGAAGTAAGTACGTACACAATCAATTTGTCGTGACCACCTGAGGCCGCGAGGGTGCCGATCTGCCCGTTTCCAAAGAATGACGCCAGCGGTAAGCGCGTCAAGGATGTCCAGTTACCAGGGGCTGCTGGAAGTGCAAAAGGAGAGATCAGGCGCAGAACTAGCTCAGGGCAAGTATCGCAAGTGGATCCAATGCCGACGTAGTCGTAAACCACAAATGGCGAATCCGTAGGCACGGTCATTACTTGGAGAATGCCATTTTCCGTTGACGCATGAACGCCTTCAAATCCGAATGGCGGAAAGAAATTACCCAACCCCGGAAGCGGATTGAAGGGGGGCTGTTGAGGTATCAGATTGCTTCCATGCATCCATGCGTTGCCGTTTCGAATGCCCAGAGCGGCGTTTGGATGTATGGAGTCGATCCACACTTCTGCCCCATCTCCCAGCTCAAATCCAAGTCCTTGCCAGGGCAGGCCAGAAAAGCCGCCGTCGTTGACTCCCCACACGTTGTTGTCAGTAGTGGCCAAGTAGAGGGTGGGACAGGTTGTCAGGTTTGGTATTGGACACGAAATCGACGGGTAGTAATTGTGAGAAACTCCTGTCAGGCCGTTACCTTCGATTACGTGCAGGCCGTGATTGGCTGACATCCAGTCAACTGTCGCGCCCAAGATCGTGCACCCGCCCGCCCCCTGTTGCTCGGTTACCTGGTTTGCGAATACGCCTCCGTCGTTGGTGAGATACGCATCACAATTTCCATTGACGCGGTCATAGGTACTTGGAAACGCCATAACTCCGGTGTCAATGTGTACGCCGCTCCCAATGCTGCTCCCACTAACCTGATACCAGCGGTTAGAGAAGACGTCGTAGTAGCGGAAGAATGCTCCGTCTCCCACGAAAACGTCGTAACTGAGACCGGGTCCCTGGTTGTGCGGATTGTGAAATGGTGCAGCCCAGACACTGATCGTTCCAGAACCGCCCGATGGTCCGACTGGAGGTAGGCTGGTTGTTGTGCCGGTAGAGAAATCCGCAATCACGACGACAAGCTGATTGTTGAACACAACCAACACCAAGGCCTGGGTCGAATCGGCGGCTCCTGGAAGCGCAGGAACAGCGGAGAGACCTACACAGGGACTGGGTAACTGAACTGAATCCCAGGCTCCACCTCCCGCGGCATTCACGTTGCGGAAGACGAAGGATGAGGTACCGCTGCAACCGAAAACTGTGGAACTGGATCGCGGTGCAGTAAGAAGAAAAGAATTATAGGGAGCGCTGAAGAAGGGCGGCTCAGGCAGAGCGTACCAGCTCTGTAATTTTGGATCGGACGAGGTCCACAGCTCGCAACCGGGGGTTGCGGTCAGCGCGTACGGAGTGCCTCCCGCGAAGACAACGTTCTGTAGCGCAACCTTGCCATATCCGAAGCACCCGGGCAGTGTTACATGGCTCCAATTGGCCGCGCCATCGATCGAAACCCATAAGCCTCCCAGCGATGCACTAGTTCGTGCATCCTTATCTTCCTCCGCGTACAGCAGTCGTTGGGAATTAACGCTATCGACCGCAATGGAAGCGCCGCCGTTGTACCACGGAACGGAGATTCCTGAACGCAGTCCGTTGCCGGACTGGGTCCAAGTGTGCGCCCCGTCTGTCGTCTTCCACACCCCCGCCCACTCGCTGGCGGCGTATAGCACCGAGTCGTTGGACGGATCGATCGCCAGCCCTTCTAATCTTCCCCCGGTTGTGGAAAAGCAAGGACCGAAAGTCGGATCGCACACGCCAAACGGGAGGTCTGGAGAAATATCCGTAACCATTATTTGCGCCAAGCCTGCCGAGACGAGCATTAAGGTCGTGACTAAGATTGCAGCGCTGTTTAACAGATGGCGAGCTAACCACTTCATGGCATCCTCCGGGAGGGTTGTCTGCTGTAACGAACCGCACAATTCCAGGTCGGAACTTGGTGCGACCCAGAGCAGGATGCCGCACTGCTTCTGGAAGTTCAAAGGAACTACTTCTTACTCTTGCCTGAACAGCCAACCCCGTTTAATTGCATTACTTACCAACTTGGCTGACTTCATGGGGCAATCTCCTGCGCGATTCGCCCCACCTTGCAGCTCTTGGGACCGAGTCGCCCGTTTCTTCCGGCACTTATCGGCTTTGGCCTATTGGAAGTTAATATCGCCCGTCAACGCTTTCAGTCTGGAAACCCGCGGCCGGGAGGATCTGCCCAGTTGATTCGAGTCCTACCTGAGGAGCCATTCTTTTCGTACATTCAACTGAAGCGCGAGATTTTTGCCTCCTTCGACTGTGGTGATTTTTGGGGACCTCTGCAGGAACACGGCCCCCGCGGCGCGCAGGCTCACTTTCCGATGCGTTTGTAGCGGTTTCCCCTGCGAAGTGCGGTAGAGGCTGACCAACTGCCGGAGCCCGCAGCGCAGGCCTGTATCACCCCGTTCATGCCCTCACTCGGTACGCGGTCCGTTTTCCTCCTCTCGAACAGATTAGGAAATCCCGGGGAGCCTTCTGAACGGCAGGCCCGTACTCCCGTTTTAGGACTCATGTTTTTTAGGTGTCTTCGGCAACGGGAGTTCGTCATTGGCCCCGGAAGCGCCCAGCCTCGTGAGCATGGTGTGGCGAAGGGAGTAGAGCACAAAGGCTTTTGACGTTTGCATCGTTGCCCGCCGAAGGTGTTCCAAATCCGACTCCTTGCTCCATGTAAGTCATTGAAACGGTGTGTACTCCAGAAGTTGTCCTCCGGCTGCTAACCGGAGGGCAATAAGTTCGACCTACCTGAGGAGCCACTCACGCCTCGAGAACGGCAAGTCATGGCGCTCGTGGTGTCCGGGTTGTTGAACAAACGGGTTGGGGGAGAACTAGGGATCAGCGAAATTACCGTGAAAAGCACATCGTGTGCAAGTCATTCAGAAAATGAAGGCAAGTTCCCTGGCCGACTTGGTGAGGATGGCGTCCAAACTGGGACCACTACGGCAGACAATTCATTTTGGATGATGTTAGGAAATGGGCTAACGGCGACTCTGCTCCGCGCCCTTTGCACCGAATCTCGAATATTCGCGCGAGGGTTCGATAAGGGTTCGATAAGACTTCCAAAGCGTTTCTTTGTGCTCTAAATCGGTGCGATCCGTGCCTTTGGTTTCCGTTACTTACGATCTTGCGTAATCCTTTCACGGCGGTAACACGGGTTCAAATCCCGTCGGGGACGCCAACTTCCAGCGATCCACCCAAGAGACCACGATGAGGCCACGGACGAAAGCAGGAGGAGGCTACAGCGTGCGCTCGACTCTGTTCCGCGGGTTTCAAAGCATTTTCCACGAAGGGTACTGTTTGCCAGAGTCGGCTGGATCACTTATTACGCGGGGCCGCAGGTTGGGGACGAAAAAACCCATCGGGGTGCATCAATCAATAGAAAAACATTGGCCATGAAGTACTCAACTTCGCCAATTTTGATGGAAAACCCTACAAAACCGTGCGACGACAGCCACCGCACCATGCTCAAAGCGTTTCGCGTGCTCGCCATCAGGATGCAGTTCGACCTCTGGAGTTTTGGCACGGTGCGCAGCAGATGCATTCCGTGGACGAGCATCACCGCTGTTTCCATCAGGTGACGGGCTAGAAGTTGTCTGCCGCAAAACAAATGCCCCGCTCGGCCAGTTTCGACTGAGCGGGGCAAGCGTGCTGACTGCATACGACGTCAGAAAATCACCTTCGCACCGAGCTGGAACACACGCGGATCGAAGGCTGAGTTGACTTGGCCCGCGCCTGAAACAGCCGAAGCCGGCGCAGAGCTAGAACCACGGAGAACAGCAGTATTCACGCCATTGAACTGGGTGTGGTTCCAGGTGTTGAAGCTCTCCGCGCGCAGCTCGAAGTGAAGCCTCTCGCCCGCCGCGAAGGTCTTGAACATAGCTATGTTCCAGTTGTCACGCCCCGGGCCACGGAGGGCGTTGTGCCCCAGGTTGCCCCAGGTTGGGACCGTGGTACCGGCAACGTAGGATGGTGAAAAGGCCGAAGGATTGAACCACTGCAATACCTTCAAGTTATTGCTGGGCGAGATGACCGAGCTCTTCGGGTACGAGACTTTCCCTGAGAGATCTGGACGCACACCCTGCCCACAGCTGGAAACGATGGAGCAAACGGTGGTTCCCGAGTAGCCAATGTTAAGTGGGGTCCCGGATTCCATCGTGACAATACCGCTCACCTGCCATCCACCCAGTACATTCTTGGCTAAGTGGCTTGAGCTATTGCGGAAGATGGGCAGGTTGTAAACGAAGTTGAAGAATGCAACGTGCGTGCGATCCAGCGCACCTGGGCCCTGGTCGAACTGCCATCCCGCATACGGGTTGGAGATGCCGTCAAGATCGCCGCCATCGCCATTCGCGGCCGTTGGATCGATCGCCTTGGCATAGGTGTAAGCCGCGTGCAGATCCAACCCCATGCGGAGGTGAGAACGCAATTCCACCTGCAGTGAGTTGTAATGCGAGTTCTCGCCGTTCTGGTAGATCACGAGGCTGTGGTAGCCGGGATACTGAAGAATAGTGTTGTACTGGGCCACCTGTCCGGTGGACTGGTTAGGGATCCACAGACTGGGCAGAGCGTTGAAAGCAGGAAGGTCTATATTCTGCGTGTAACTTTCCTGATGGCCTTCGTTGCCCACATACGCTAACGACAAAACGGTCTGTGAACTCAATTGCTGTTGAATGCCAGCGCTGTACTGATAAGTTACCGGATTCTTGTACCGCGCCGCATTCAGAGCTATCTCGTTGTTCACCGTGGCCGGAAGGGACGCGGTACTGATAGTCGCATTAGTTTGGTCCACTGCGGTGTGTGGATCCGACAGCGAAACGTTGTTGACAGTCGTATTAGCCCCAAACAAGTTCATGGATCCGGCCGACTGGTACATGTCGTTGCCCTGGATTCGCTCGTAGAAAGCGCCGACGCCAGCTCGCAGGATCGTCTTGCCGCGACCGGTTACGTCGTAAGCGAACCCGATGCGCGGGCCCCAGTTGTTCCAGTGGTTCCCCACCAACGAATTTGTCACCCCCGGCGTTTTGCCGGGAATACCGAGGCCGTTGGCATACATCAGAAGCCCGGTCAAAGCCGGATTGGGACCGGCTGCAAGGAATGGATTAGCAGACCCGCAAAGTGCATTACCCTGTGCGACAGCGGCCGCGGTGCAGATTTGAGTTCCGTTGGGATTGGCGAAGCCGTTGCCTCCAGTTGCTGGCGTTCCATTCGGGAACGCTGAAGCGGCGCCAGCGGCATCCCACAGATTGGGATACCAGTTCGCCATCTGGCCGTTGATTTCAGCTGTGTGTGGGATACCGTCCCACCGCAATCCGAGGTTCACGGTCAAGCGGCGAGTAGCCCGCCAGTCGTCTTGGAAATATGCGCCCCATGAGACGCTGTTCCAGTGGCGTGTATCCTCGATGGCAGCCTCGCTATAGGATTGCGAAAGGCCGAGCAAGAAGTCAGCGAAATCATAGCCGGTAAAGCTTCCGTTGAAGCCGAAGTTCCCTTCCGGACTCACCTGCAGCGGCTGCGCTTTTCGGAAGTTCAGCCAGCTGCCGCCCATCTTCAGTTGGTGTGCGCCCTTGGTCCAGGACACGTCGTCGCGTAGCTGATAACTGTTGGCGGTGTTAATCCATGGATTCCAGTTGTTGTTAAACTGGGCCCCCGTTTGATTGTTTAAGGCGATAATAGGAAGCACTTTTGTCTGGAAACCAAAGATCTTGTTCTGCTTGAACCCGGTTTTAGTCAGGTCCCAGAGACCAGACGGGACCATGTTGATCCGGTTTCCGTTGTAGTTGAACGCCACTTCATTCAACAGATTGGGACGAATGGTGTTCACGGCGTGAATGACCGCACTGTACGACGGATTGCCGAAGGTATCTTGTGCAGTCGGCACATTGGCACCGCTCCAGCGAGTGGGAACGTCCACTTGCGTAATTTGTTCGGAAATCCAGTGCCCATAAACAGAGAACTTGCTGTTAAAAGTGTGATCAACGCGAGCGATCTCTTCCTTGACTGAAGTGGGTGCCTTGGCGGAACCCGCAAAAACATCACCACTGGTCGGCGCCGGGAAGATGCCACCGTAAGGGCCACCTGCGGTCAGGAGCGCTTGTGCGTTAGGGTCGAGCAAATCAGCAGGAATAGTGTTGTTAGGGAAGGGCTGCCCGGATTGAAGTCCGTCGGCTTGGTACCTAGCGACCAACGCGCTGGATAGGCTAGCAAAATTGGGGACGTGAACTCCACCGGGGATCAACCCGGAGTAAGAGACGGCAGCGTTAAGGTCGCCTCCGTAAGTGCTGGTGAGTGGAACAACTCGGTTGGCGGGCTGAGCACCAGTGACCAAACGGCGCCACTCCATGTTGTAAAAGAAGAAAGTCTTCGGGTTGTCAGTATGGTTGAACTTGACGGGTCCGCCGACATTGAATCCCCACAGGTTGAAGCGAAGCTCATTGACAGGATTCAGGCCGATGATATTTCCACTCGAATCGTACTTGTTTCTAGGGTTGAAGTAGTTGCGTGCGTTGAGGAAGTCGTTTCGTCCAAACCACCATGCCCCAGCATGGAGTTTGTTGGTTCCTGACTTGACCACCGTGGTTACCGTCGCGCCCGATGTAAGGCCGTACTCAGCGCTGTAGTTGGACGTCATGATGCGGAATTCCGCCAGAGCATCCTGTGAGGGAATAACGATAGAACCCTGAGCGCCGCCGCGGTCATCGGCCTCGGCACCATCAACCATATAAAGAGAGTGCATAGTCCGCTGGCCGTTAAAGCTGACATTGCTGTCACCACCCATCGGGGTTGGATTTTGGAAATCCACCTGCATGCTGCTGGCTCCAGGCGTCAGATTGACAAGTGAGTACAGGCTTCTGCCGTTTGTAGCAAGCTGAGAAATCTGCGTACCCGTAATGACGGTACTGACATCATTGGTATCAGACTGCACGGCGACCGGTGTTGCCTCGACAGTCACCGTTTCCTGCGCCCCACCCACCTGCAGCGCAAAATCAACGCGACGTCGATCGCCGACCGCCAGCACGATACCCTGGGTTTCAACCGCTTTGAAGTTCGCCGCCTGTGCCTTGACCGTATAGCGTCCAATCGACAAGTGGGGGACGACGTACTGTCCGACATCGTTGCTGGTAAAGGTTGTCACCACGCTGGTATCGGTATTGGTAATGATGATACTGACGGCTGGGACCGCTGCGCCGGACTGGTCAGTTACAGTTCCGACGATGGTTGCTTCCTGGGCGAGCGCCTGGAAGGATCCCACAGCGACTAGCCCGCAAATAACTAGGAATGACCTGATATAGGTTGAACGAACTATATAGGAAGACAATTTCGACATTTCCCACCACCTCCGTGCCAAGTATTAACCTCTGAGAGTTACTGCTAACTTCGCCGATCGCTCTCACGAAATCGGATTGTCACGGTTTCTATCGCTGGTTAGTAACTGTTGTCAAGCAAAAACGATTTATCTAAATCGATATAGATCGATATTAATCACGGGGGGGGAGGAAAGCAACGCTGAGAAACACCAGCGCCGAAGTGGTCATATCAACGCTAAAGAGAGTGGATATTGACGAGACCTTACTTGTGCGGCCCATTGCGCACAAGGATATTACTCGCCGGGGTGTTCAATCTTCTCCCCCTTCGCGAACAATGCCGAGTAAACTCGCGGTGCAGGATGTGTTACATGACAGGGTGGATTGAGTAGCTTGTCCGCCCCGGGTAAGCTACTTGGAGCTATTGCATATCTTGAAACAGTCAAGCGAGAAAATATTTGTCTCTTTCAAAGGTTTGGGTCTTAAGTGTTGCGGAACCCGCGACCCTGCTTACAGCGCCTAACTCGCTCACATGAGCCGGCTTTTAAGAGATGCGGCATCGTTTCAAACGGCGAATGCGATAAGGAACTACGTCCAGAAAATCCAATTAGCGCAGGGAGACGAGTCCACCTGCTCGGCAGGAGATTAGAAAAATGGCGACAATAGACGCTCGCGCAAGCCGACCGGATCGTTCCATAGGTGGAAGGTTCTTGAGCTCGATGAGAGACCATGATGCAAACTTGTGATTAGAGATCGAGACCGAAAGCCGTCCAGATTCCATGGATTTGCTGCCCGTGCCAGTCACCATTCTGGTAACGCCTGGGTAACGAATACTCGAATAAATTGCGGCAAACCGCTCCAAACGTCAACAAACTCGAAGACGTTTGGACCCCGCTAAAACATTGGGGGAAACTCAATTCCCACAACCACCAACAAACACGTCCAAAATGGCCAAGAAGCCCTTTCACGGGTAACACGGGTTCAAATCCCGTCGGGGACGCCAACAAAATAAAAAATCGGCCAGGGTCGTATTGGAACCTTGAAAATCATTTCAGGTTAGGCTGCCAAAGTGGGAACCACTGTTCCAGCATGCTGCACACTTCTCGCGCACCGAATGGCCCTAAGGCTTCTTTACGGGCCGCTGTCAACGTGGTGCTGTTATGGAGTTCCCTAATAGCGTCGGCTACCGAAAGAGCTCAGAAAGCTATGCCCAGAAACCTTCGGCAACTGACATCTTGAGGACTGGATCCGGAGAGACGGTTGTCTTGGGGTAACCGACTCATTCGGGCATCCGGCATTTTCGGCTATGGAATGAAGACCATGTCGCGCGTCACAGCGCCTACAGAAAAAGGCAAGCCGCTGACGGGCGTTAATGCTCCCGAGCTTGAGTCAAAAGCGAATCCTGCTATTTGTTGCGGCGCAAGGCTGACGTATACAAATTTGCCTGCTGGATCCGGCCTACTCTCCGGAGGCGCGCGGCCGGAGTGAACGCAACTTCGGCACCTGGCAGGGACGCTTGCCACAGGAGTTCCTTCGTCGTCAAGGCCTTACAAATTGGGCCTAAATGCCCTTTCACAGCGATACCCATCTAATACACCTCTATTACACTCGAAACCATCACGATCCCAGCCGGGCGAGGCCGGGAAATTACCTCAGAGACGAGTTGGGTAGATGAGGACGCTGCCTGAACCAGGCAGAGCTCAGTTCTCAGAAAAACTGAGCCTGGTTTAGGAGAGAAAGGGTGGGCTCGCCTTCTACGGCCCCAAACGCAGTGAAAGTTGCCGTTTGCCGCCACACTATTCAGGACCTATGGAGAGTGTTAAATAAACCAGCTAAGCTGAGGCGAGTGATACTTCGGGGATTGGTATCGATACGGAAAGGGTCGTGCCTTCGGTATCGGATTGAATGCCGAAGGTTCCTCCTAACAACGTGGCGCGCTCTCGCATGCTCGCGAGCCCAACACCTATTTTGCGATTGGGCGCCATGGGCACCATGCTCGCTGGAATCCCGTGCCCGTTATCTTTAATCCTCAGTTGCAAACATCTCTCATCACACTTGATCTCGATCCGTGCTACTTGTGCCTGCGAGTGACGGTACACATTCGTCAAAGCTTCTTGGACGATTCTGAATACAGCTGTCTTGATTTCCTGGGTCAAGCGATCTCCATCCTCGTCGAGCTCAAGGGTCACAGTAACCCTGCTGCGCTTCGAAAATTCCTCGACGTACCAGCGAATCGCGGATACCAAGCCGCTCTCGTCGAGAAGCGGAGGATGCAACAAATGGGACACGGTACGGACTTCGCGAATGCCGTGCTGTAGCAGGTCTTCCGCGTGGCGCAATGCGGACTCGCAAGCCGGGAGCGTTGCTCCAGCGGATCGCGCCTGCGCAACCGCCATAAGAGCCCCAGCAAGCGTTTGTCCCACGCCATCGTGAAGGTCGCGTGCGATCCGGCGGCGTTCGTCGTCCTGGATCTTCAGTACTTTTGCTGCAAGGCTGCGCAAGCCCGCTTCTGCGCGGTTTCGCTCTTTGATCTCGCGGTTGAGTTCGCGATTGATATGCGACAGCTCGGAGGTGCGCTCTTGCACGCGGCGCTCCAGTTGGTCACGGGCACTGCGCAATCTTGACGCCGATTCTTTCTCTTGCAGCAATAGCCCCTGGACCTGACGCTGGCGGTTTCGCGCTCGCTTAGCAGTTCGTAGGACGCTGATGATGGTGGGCACGCGGGCGGGGCGTTCCAGTATTGATATGTTCGCGTCCCCCACCAGCTTCGACACGAACCCGGTTGCCCAGCGCGACGGGGTCGCACCTGCACTGGCCAAGAGAATGATTGGTATGTCAGACCACGGCTCCTGCTTGCGCAGGGCTCGTTGCATTGCCTGCAACGAGGAAGCGACCAGCGCCTCTTCCGTCAACAGAATGAAATCCGTCTGTTCAGAAAACCGATGCGCCAGTTCGTTCAGGGATGAACAGGGAGCGACCAAAAGGCCCTCGGACGCGACAATCTCCGCCAGGATTTCGGCGTCTTTGCCGAAAGGAGCACACAAGAGAACCAGGCCCTTTGTGACGTTAGGATTTTTCGGTCCTTTCATCCAGATCTCGAATCAATGTTCCTGACTTGCCTGAATATTCAGGGTTGCCGGTAAGAACCCCTTGAAACTCGGTTAAGGGTTTACCAATCCGTATACCATTTTTTCCTACCTCAAATTCGCGAATGGTGCGCTCGTGGTCCTGGCTTCGATTCTTGACGATCGATATTGCTTGACGAACTGTCCCCAGCGACTCGAAATAGCGAAGCAGGATCACCAAGTCGGCCAGGTAAGTAGCCTCAAAACTGGATTGCTCCACATTGACGAAGCCATGTTGCGTGGACACCAAAATGGTGATCACTCCTCTGGCGTTCAGATATGCGAGCAATTCGTGAAGGTGCACGATAAAGGAACGGTCACTGCTCATGGCCTGCAAATATCCGTTCAAACTATCAATGATCACCACCCCAGCATGGTGTTTTTCTATGCATGTGCTGATGTTGTGAATGACCTGCCCGGGAGTTATGTGCGAGGGATCGACGCGTTGCAATTCCACGAGGCCCCTCTTGACGTTCTTTGCGATGTCAATTCCTAAACTCCCGCAGCGACTCAGAAAAGTATTGAGGCTCTCCTCGAAGGAGTACATACAGACTCTTTTGCCGTGCCTTGCAGCGGATGCCGCTAACTGAGCCGCCAGCGAAGATTTCCCGATGCCGGGAGGACCGACAATCATCACACCGAATCCCCAGGGAATCGGCCCGCCCATGAGCTCATCCAATTCCTTGATGCCACTGGCAAGAGCCGGACCAGCATTGAATCCTTCGCGAAAGCCCTCTCCTGCTGCAGCCAAACGGGGAAACACCTTTATACCGCCAGTCGCGATGCGGAAATCGTGAGCGCCTTCGATAAATGGGACGCCGCGCATCTTTGTGACCCTGACCCGACGATGCAGTGCGCCTTGTGAGGTTTCTTCGCTCGTAAGCTGAACAACTCCG
>Ga0207667_10000984_pt1 | contig 36433 bp, 20 predicted proteins | sample KBSCornC52_FD_184301 | JGI IMG/M metagenome (GOLD analysis project Ga0207667, IMG submission 184301) | Corn rhizosphere microbial communities from Kellogg Biological Station, Michigan, USA - KBS Corn C5-2 (SPAdes) (version 2) | ecosystem: Host-associated > Plants > Roots > Rhizosphere > Soil ...
ATTTCAGGAGGCAGAATTGATAAAATAACCGACAACGATACTAACCGAAGTATCGCGCCGTTTTTTAAACCGGCAACCACATTAAAAAAGACCCCGGACTCCGAAGGCTTTATCCAGCGCTGGTTACTTTTAGAGCCGATTAACAAGTCTATCCGGACTAACCTTGTTTTTACCAATAACTACCTCAAAACACAATTCGACACCACTTATTTTCCAAACCAGTTCACAGTTATTCCGAAAGACAGGGACAAAGTTAAAGTTGGGGAGCAGGAATTAACCTGGCATGCATTGGAAAGCCCAACTTTTAACGTCAAATTATTTCGCCTTGCCTATGGGTTAAGGAAACACACCTATTCTGTTTTGTTTTGGGCGGTCACGATAATCAACAGTCCGAAGGAAATTAAAAATGTGCGATTGGCGGTAGGATCAAATGGAGGATCAATGTGGTGGCTAAATGGAAAAGAAGCCGTGGTACTTGACGGGGACAGGCGCATGGTGATGGATGATTGCGTCTCGCCCCGGTTGACGCTCCATAAAGGGAAAAATATACTACGGGGCGCAGTAATCAATGGGCCCGGACTTAGTGATTTTTGCGTCCGCCTGCTGGATGAAAAAGGGGAACCGGTAAAAGACCTCACTATTACGCTTCAATAAATTACTTGAGCGCCCTATTTAACATTGAATTTAGCATAGCAATTGAGTTATCATGAAATTAACAATTAAAATAATAAGCATTATAGCGCTGTTTTCAATTTGGATACCCGGAATGGCGGTAGCACAAATAGGTAAACCATTTATACATGACCCGTCAACAATTGCAATGTGTGATGGGAAGTATTACACCTTCGGAACATTTGGCGGTGGGTTAATATCCGACGATGGCTGGACCTGGGATAGTGGCGCAGTAAGACCAGGAGGAGGAGCAGCCCCTGATATATTAAAAATTGGCGATCGCTATCTTATTGTTTACGGAGCTACCGGCGGTGGCCTGGCAGGCGGCCATAATGGCAAGATACTTACCATGTGGAATAAAACGCTTGATCCAAAATCCCCCGACTTTAAATATACGGAGCCTGTTGTAGTGGCCTCATCCGATGGTATCGAGGATAATGATTCGATAGATCCGGGGCTGCTGCTTGACCCAACAGATGGCAAGTTATGGCTATCATACGGCACCTATTGGGGTTATATCCGCCTGGTACAACTTGATCCCAAAACGGGTAAGCGTGTGGAAGGGAATAAGGCATTAAACATAGCCATTGATTGTGAAGCTACAGATTTGATCTATCGGGATGGCTGGTACTACCTGCTTGGTACGCATGGCACATGCTGCGACGGACCAAACTCAACCTATAATATTGTTGTGGGGCGCTCCAGAAAAGTAACGGGGCCGTATGTTGATAACATAGGAAGAGAAATGTTGAAGGGCGGCGGCAAAATGGTTGTTGCGGCCGGCGACAGGCTGATTGGCCCGGGACATTTTGGACGTTTTGTAGTGGAGGAAGGCATCGAAAAAATGTCGTGCCATTACGAAGCGGATTTGGATCAAAGCGGCCGTAGCGTGCTAGGCATTCGCCCTTTACTGTGGAAGAACGGATGGCCGGTTGGAGGTGATGTTTTTAAGGAGGGTACCTATGAAATTGAATCGGAGCGAAGAGGATACGCCCTTGAATTAAACGTCGATTTTACGAGAATGCCAGGTGGAATGCGATTTAACCGTAATAATGATGAGCCGGTAAAACCCGTACCCTCGCAAGAGTTAGCAGATGTAATCAAAAGCTGGCCTTCCGGAAACATTGGCGTTAATTTAAGTGACTATATGTTCCGCCCTCATCAAAAATGGACCGTTTCGCCGGTTGCCGGTGCAGGAGGATACCTGGGCGGGCCATATTATAAAATTGTTATTGCTGGTACCGACCGGGCATTAGCGGCAACAGCAGAAGGAGAACTTATTACCGTGCCAACGTTTACAGGCACTCCGGAACAATTATGGCGAATTGACCAGCTGACTGACGGGACTTTTAGGATTATGCCTAAGGTTGTTCCAAACTCGAAAGAGCAGCTAGCCTTAATGTCCTCCGGAGATAGTACACCTTCACTCGGCAAGTTTGATATGAATAGTGATAATTACAAGTGGAATTTTAGAATGCATTGACTTATTCATTTAAATAAAATCCCCGCCTCAGCCTTAATTTAATCCTTGCTGATATTCGCAACCTATCTTTTAAAGATGGTATTCGACTGTAGGTGAACCAGGTGTTTATCACCAACTTCCTGATTAAAGTCAGGGATTAAAAAAAAGGGAGTTAAGTATTACAATAACTTAATACGAGCCCCCTTTCATCAAAAAAACTTTCCCAATTGTGATGAGCTTTTACAGCCCGGAATCTCATAATTGCTGCCTGCCTTTTTATCAATTTGAACATTTCGCCCCATATTTTGTAAATTTTGTACCCGTCCATCCATTTTTAGCCTCTATAAATTTACCGCCAGTTAAATAAACCTGGCACTGCCTTAAAAATACTGTAACTAAATTTTTGCTGTTTTTCCAACGGCTGTGCTTGCCTGCTTTTAAAGTTGGGTTGTTTTGCTAACTATTATTTCGTATTGCGAAAAATACAGTTTAACCTATATGTAAAACCAATAAAACGAGATATGCCTCCACAGTTTATCTAAATACCTGATCTATCAATTGCAATTAACCAATTATTTATAGCGGCGAAACCAATAGTCGCATTAACCAATTTTTTATGATGAAAAGCTCAAACTATCTATTAGGCATCCTGGCGATCCTGGCGTTGACAAGATGCAACAAGCAACCAATTGCTAAACCAGTTGTTAAAACGGATATTTCAAAAAACATTAGCAATTCATTGGCATCCTATCCGAGTTGGAACACCAACCCACTCCCGCCCGATCAAACAGGGATGACCAGTACAGCAGCTCAACAGGCCGCAAACATGACCTTAGGTATTAATATTGGCAACACAATGGAAGCCCAGGGCAATGAAAACGGATGGGGAAACCCCAATATTACCCAGGCACTTATTGACAGCTATAAACAAAGGGGGTTTAACGCTGTTCGGATCCCTTGTAATTGGGACTGGTCGCACATCGTAAATACAACAACCGAGCAAATAGACCCGGCCTGGCTCTCTCGGGTGCAGCAGGTTGTGCAATACTGCATTAACGACGGCATGTATGTGATATTAAATATACATTGGGACGGCGGATGGTTGGAGAATAATGTTACAACTACCGCGCAGGCCGCCGTTAATGCCAAACAAAAAGCACTTTGGGAACAAATTGCAACACAAATGCGTGGTTTTGATCAACACCTGATTTTTGCAAGCGCGAATGAACCTAACGCATCGGATACAACAGGGATGAGAGTTCTGCTTTCTTATCATCAAACTTTTGTTAACGCGGTAAGGTCAACCGGTGGGCACAACAGCTACAGGACTTTGGTTGTTCAGGGGCCCAATGTCAATTTTGACCTAACCTACAGTCTGATGAATACGCTGCCAACCGATCCGGCATCCAATCGTATGATGGTAGAGGTTCATCAATACGCTCCATACAACTTTTGTTTAATGCCCTCCGACCAATCATGGGGCAATGTGTTTTATTATTGGGGAGCGGGCTACCATACCACCTTCGATGTTGCTCACAACCCCACCTGGGGCGAGGAATCAACCATTAGCGGGTATTTCCAAGAAATGCAGTCGAAGTTTACGAGCAAAGGTATACCGGTAGTAATGGGCGAATTTGCGGTACAGACCCAAAGTCAACTTACGGGAGATGCGGCGAACTTCAATCTTGCTTCGAGGGCGTATTGGTATAATTTCAATATGCATGCGGCATTGGCGGACGGTCTCCTTCCGTTTCTTTGGGATACCGGCTCGCTCATTAGCAGATCGAATTACGGGGTGTTAGATCAAAAGGATTTAGCGGCCCTGACGCAAGGAAAACAAACCGGATCATCACAAACGTTTTCGGTTGGCGGTGTGTACCAAATTATTAACAGGTACAGTTTTAAGCCCTTGGAGATCGCAGGCTGGGGCACTGCAAATGGTTCGCTGGCAGATCAATGGGATTATCTGGCCGGACAAAATCAGCAATTTAAAGTGCAGAGCGCGGCCAATGGCAGCTACTTGTTAACGCCTATGCACACCAGCGGAAAGTGTTTGGAAGTATTAGGTTGGTCTGGCTCAAACGGTGGTGCCGTAGATATATGGAGTTATTCAGGTACAGGCGGGAGTAATCAAAACTGGCTAATTCAACCAACCGACAATGGATATTATAAGATTATCAATGTAAATAGTGGAAAAGCCCTCGAAATTACATTAGGGAACAATGCTGCAATTCCATTTAGAAATGGTAGCGCGGCCGACCAATATACTTACAGCGGCGGCAAAAACCAGCAATGGGCATTTGTAGGAATATAAGGCACCAAAAAGGGCAGAAACACTTTATTAAATATTATTCAAAACCATGTTTATGCCACCCCTCCGCAAAACCCGTACTTCAACTGAAGTGCGGGTTTTAAATTGAAGAACAATTTAACGAAATGTGTACAAAGCTCAGGACCGGTTTATCCCGCATGTCATTTGGTTCGGTGTAAGCGGATTTTTACAAAATTGAACATTTCGCACTCTATTTTATGACTTTTGTACCCCTTCTTCCAGTTTTTCGCTCTATAATTTTGTCGCCTGATCAATAAACCTAAGAAGGTCTTTTAAATATTAGTAACTCAAATTTTGGCTGTAATTGGCCGGTTTGAATCCCTGTTTTTAAACGGCGGCTTTTTACAACTATCATTTCGCTTGCGAAAATGAGCGATCACCAATAAAATAAACAAACCGGTATAAACCTGTATTCATGCTAAACACAAAAGTTATGTTAAATTCTACGCTGTGCAAAATAGCGGCAGCTATTCTATTATTCCTGATTTCAGCAATGACAACCGCTAAGGCCTCTGTTATATCATATAAAAAGGATGCGAACGGTCTTTTATTTACGCTGGATAAAGGCATGATGAAAATTGTTATTTGCCGGGATGATATCATACAAGTGAAATATACCATCTTCGAAGCATTTAACGATAGCCCCTCACTTATAGTAAACGCAAAATGGAATCCGCCCTCATTTAAGGTATCGGAAGATAAAAACCAGGTAGTTATCACCACGTCGAGGCTAAGTGTACTCATAAACAAAACCAACAATAATATTACCTATCAGGACCTAAATGGCAACCTGATCAGTTCTGAAAGTGGTAAAAGTATTACCCCTGCAACCATTGCCGGTATCGAAACCTATAACGTAAATACCCAATTCAATTCGCCTAAGGACGAGGCGCTTTTTGGGCTGGGTTGTCACCCTACCGATACTGGTTCTATCAATTATAAAGGCAGAAATCAGGATATGACCATTAAATACATGACGGGGGCTGTACCTGTATTATTATCCACTAAGGGTTACGGCCTCATGTGGGACAACTATTCATCATCCGGTTTCTACGGCGCCGAAGCGAATAATACGCAATTTAAATATGTATCTGAAAGTGGCAAACAAGTAGATTATTACTTTTTATACGGCCCCGGGTTCGACCAGATCATCAACCTTTACCGCACAGCAACAGGCAAAGCCCCAATGTTCGCCAAATGGGCATTCGGCTTGTTTCAGTCGCAGGACCGGTATATGAGCCAGGATGAGGTACTTTCGGTAAGGGACAACTATCGAAACAACCATATCCCGGTGGATGTAATTGTGCAGGACTGGTATTACTGGGATCCATTCCCTATCGGATCTCATGTAATGAATCCGGCACGTTATCCGGATCCCGGAAAAATGATTAATGAGCTGCATAAGAGTAATATACATGGTATGATATCCATCTGGCCCTTGTTTGGCAAAGGAACCAAAGACTTTGATACCGTGCAAAAAATGGGCGGGTTAACCAGCGTTACCTGGGATAATATTGTTACCCATACTTTTGATAACTATTACGATGCCCACAATCCGAAAGCCCGCGAATTATATTGGGACATGGCCCGCGACAGCCTGATTAAAAGATATGACTGGGACGCCTGGTGGGTTGATCAATGTGAACCGGATAATGGCCTGTTACTGGACGAACGCCGCAAAGCTAACTTTTGGACAGGTAAGGGTATTGACTATTTTAACACGTACTCGCTGGAGCATTCAACGGGTATTTACCAGGGCTGGCGCCGGGATATTCCGCAAAAGAGGGCCTTTTTTTTACTCAGGCAGTCCTTTGCTGGCGAACAGCGAAATGCTGCGGCACTTTGGTCATCCGATATTTCCTGTACGTTTGAATCCTTAAAAAGCCAGGTACCACAAGGCATTAGTGCTTGTGCATCGGGAATCCCTTACTGGACATCAGACATAGGCGGCTACCACTACAACTGGACAGCGCCCGATTGGTCGAAACCGGATTTCAGGGAACTGTTTACCCGTTGGTTCCAGTTTGGTACCTTTTGCCCAATCATGCGGATCCATGGCAAAGGTGAACGGGCCATATTTTCGAAAAATTGGGACGAAGGAACAAGGTCGATCCTTTTAAAATACGACAAACTGCGTTACCGGCTGCTGCCCTATATTTATTCGCTTGCCGCAAAAACCACGCTCGATAATTATACCATCATGCGTTCGCTGGCATTTGATTTCAGGAACGATACAAACGTTTATAAAATACCGGATCAGTATATGTTTGGCCCTGCATTTTTGGTTAACCCGGTTACCGCAAAAGGTGAAACGGAAAGAAAAGTTTATTTGCCGGGATCGGGTTTGTGGTATAACTTCTGGACGGGTGAAAAGGCCGTTGGCGGTAAAACTATTAACGCTGCCGCACCAATTGATAAAATGCCATTATACGTTCGTGCCGGCTCCATTATCCCGATGGGCCCGGATGTGGAATACGCTACCCAAAAAACCAACCAGGTTATTGAACTGCGTATTTACACGGGCGCCGATGGCGGTTTTACCTTTTACGAGGACGAGAACGATAATTACAACTATGAGAAGGGGCAATACGCCACCTTTACATTAAACTGGAATAACGACCAGCAAAAACTAAGCATATCAGGCGCCAAGGGAAATTTCCCGGGTATGCTGAAGCACCGTACCTTAAATATTGTTTTGGTTAATGATAAACATGGTTCAGGCCCGGTGGCAACAACTACCATTGACAAAAAAGTTAGCTATGATGGAAAAGCAATGGTTGTGAAATTATGATGAAAAATAATTTACAATGTACCCACGGCTTTATTGCTGCATCGCAACATAATAAAATAGTTTTTAGTTGAAAAACCCTGATTTATTTTATAAAGACGGGTTAATGCGTTCCGGGGTGATGTACGGAGCGCATTTTTTTTTGTTACCGGATCGGGCTTAACCGTTACGATGGTTACACTTTTAAAGTATTTAAAGAAGATCTCATCAACAAAAATCCCATTAATGACTGTACAGACGCAGTAAGTTGTTTGAAGCTTATTGAGGTTGACTTAAGGCAATCGGGCAGTTAAGGGGCGGTTTACAATCACTTTGGGGGTTCAGAACTGACACATGGCGTTCCGGTGTTCCATTTTTTTGCACGCGGAACGCAGTGGAACACTGTGAAACACGCTCATTATCAGATGTTTCGCGCTTTTTATAAATCAATGCATTTACGTAAAATATTAATAATCAGATATTTGACTATTATGGTTTTTGACAACATCTTTGTAATTTACTGATTATCAACAGTTTCATATTTCAGAATAGGGTCGTGTTTGTCACGTCCTGAAAAAGGTTTACACTTTTTGATGATTAATCCTGTATTGAGTTTACACTTTATTTTAGTCCTGAAATAGGTTTACACTTTTTAAAGATTAACCAAATCAATTTGTTTTTTATAATGACCCGGAGACATGCCGGTTATCTTTTTGAAGATCTTGGAAAAGTAAAAAATATTGGCGAAGCCCGTTTGTGCTGCTATTTCTGCATAGGTCATCCCTGTTGTTACCATGAGGTATTGCGCGCGCTCAATCCTTTTTTCATGGATGTATTTTAAGGGCCTTTCGCCAGTGTATTGTTGAAAGAGGCGCGAAAAATAATCGGTATGCTGGTTCGCCCTTTCCGCCAGGTAATTTATCGATAGATCCTCGTGTAAGTTTAGTTGAATGTAGCTGATTGCATTCAGTATTTTAACCGGAATGTGGCTTACTTCCTTGTGTAGAAATATCTCCGGCGTCAAAAAACGCGACACCAGTTGTAGCAAAATACCGTGTGTTTCCATAAATGTCGCCGTATTCTGCATGTTATTAAGCTCCTGGTACTCTTTATAAAATATGCTTTTTTCATATATCCTCGGATTATCAGAGCGGTTGATACCTCTGCCCGGATTTATTTCCAGCAAACGGGTAAAATTCATAATATCAATTGTTGTTGCCTTTACTTTAAAGATCGACCGGTTATTTGCGAATAGGGAGATACCATCGGATGATTCTTCGAAAAACTGGATGAAAAACTGGCCGAGACGATCCTGGCAACAGAGATTACACAAAGTAAAGCTTGGTATAATGTAAAGAAACCCCGGTTCAAGTTTAAGGGTTTTCGAGATATCTGAGATTTCTCCCGCTCCGGAATCAATATAATAAAGTCTGAAATATGGACTGATCACGTTTTTATAGTTCCATTTCGAACCAAGCACAACATGGTCAACATTCAACAATGTAAAGGTGTGTTTTAATGCTCTTTTAATGATCATCGCGGCAAATAAGCTATTTTAATTCATGTTTGTCCTCAAAATATTAAGGCAAAGATGTCTTTTCACCCCGGAATTTTCAAGACATCCTATCTTCCCATCTTAGCAATAATAAGCAAAAAGTCGGTTTTGTATAAAAAAAAGTCCTATTCGGCTAATTATTTGATGATTATTTGCAGGTAGATTTGGTTTATCTATTACTGATAGCAATTGTAATAGTTGCCGGTAACCAATTATTTATCGTTACGCTATAGAATTTTTGACCTGAAGCCCGGGACTTGAAACCGCTATGAGGGCCAATAGCCTGTGCGTAAAACATCAAAGACTGATTAATGAAAAGAAGAACACTAATAAAGGGGTTAGCCACAGGATTATCATCCTTATACCTGTCTAAAATGTATGGCAGTAACTTATTGCAAGCCCGTTCAAATGCGCAGATTGCAACGGGCCCGTTTCAGCCAACCTGGGCATCATTAGCCCAATACCAGGTTCCCGACTGGTTTCGCGATGCCAAGTTTGGTTTATGGGCGCACTGGGGCCCGCAATGCCAGCCCGAACACGGCGATTGGTATGCCCGTGGTATGTACCAGGAGGGCAGCGACCATTATAAATATCACCTGCAAAAATATGGACACCCCTCAAAATTTGGGTTTAAGGATGTAATAAACGATTGGAAAGCTGAGAACTGGGACCCAGGTGAATTGGTTGGCTTATACAAACGTGCCGGTGCCAAATATTTTATGGCATTGGCCAATCATCACGATAATTTTGATTTGTACGATAGCAAATATCAGCAATGGAATGCTACAAAAATTGGCCCTAAGAAAGACCTTGTTGGAGGGTGGGCTAAAGCTGCTAAAGAAAACGGCCTTTTTTTTGGCGTAACGGTACATGCCTCGCACCCCTGGACCTGGTACGAGGTAGCCCAGCGTGCTGATAAAAGCGGACCCTATGCGGGCATCCCTTATGATGGCAAGCTTACCAAAGCTGATGGCGCAGGCAAATGGTGGGATGGCTATGACCCACAAGAATTGTATGCACAAAACCATCCTTTGAGCAGTGATAGTCTTGACGATAACAGTATGGGGCGCCACTGGGCCTGGGGCGATGGCGCAAGCGTGCCTGACAAAGCTTATTGCGATAAATTTTTGAACCGCACTATTGAATTGATTGACAAGTACGGCCCCGAACTCATTTATTTTGATGATAATGTATTGCCGCTTTGGCCTGTAAGTGATGTGGGCTTAAAAATTGCCGCCCACATGTATAATACCAGCATTAAAAAGCATGGAAAACTGCAGGCTGCACTGTTTGCCAAAGTATTGGATGAGCAACAGCGGAAATGTATGATATGGGATATTGAACGCGGGCAAAGTAACCAGATTGAACCACTGCCCTGGCAAACGGATACCTGTATTGGTGGCTGGCATTATGATCGCCGCCTGTATGATAATAATGGCTATAAAAGCGCTAAAACAGTGATCCATACGCTTGTGGATGTGGTAAGCAAAAATGGAAACTTGTTATTGAACATCCCGGTACGGGGTGATGGCACTATTGATAGCAAAGAACGCGCTGTTGTGGAGGAGGTTGCAAATTGGATGCACACCAACAGCGAAGCTATTTATGGTACACGGCCCTGGAGTGTATTTGGTGAGGGACCGGCTATGGAGTCGGCGGCGCCAATAAACGCTCAGGGCTTTAACGAAGGCAAGGGCAAACCCCTGGGCGCCGAAGATTTTCGCTTTACTACCAAAGGCAAAACGCTTTATGCTATAATGATGGGCTCGCCCGAAGCTGATCACACCCTGATTAAAAAGTTAGCGGCAAGTGATATGTCCGGTAAAGTAAGCGGGGTAAAACTGCTTGGAGGCGATAGATTAAGTTTTCAGCAAACAGCCGATGGCTTGAAAATACAACTGCCTGAACAGATGCCTGGAAAAAATGCTTTCGTTCTAAAAATTGAAGGTGCTATAGTATAATATTTAATCATGATAAAAAATAAGACCCTTTTCCCGTTTATATTGATTACCAGTTTGTTTTTTTTATGGGGTTTTGCTCATAACCTTGACCCCATATTAATACCACACTTAAAAAAGTCATTTACGCTTACAACCGTTCAGGCTACACTGGTAGATTCTGCTGTATTTATAGCTTATTTTTTGATGGCCTTGCCAGCTGGTTTTATTATGAAGAAATATGGCTATAAAACGGGTATAATAACAGGTTTGCTCATTTTTGCATTTGGGTGCTATTTATTTATACCTGCGGCCAATACCCAGCAATACGTATTTTTCCTGGTAGCCTTGTTTATCATTGCCTGCGGGCTAACCATTCTTGAAACAGCGGCCAATCCTTATGCTTCTGCATTGGGCGACCCCGCTACTTCTACACAAAGGCTTAACTTCGCACAATCGTTTAACGGCTTGGCTGCAACCCTGGCGCCTATAATTGGGGGGTATATTATACTAACCAAAGGCTATACCCCCGCACAATTAAGCGTAATGACAGAACAGGGCCGCAAACTGGCGCTTGCCGCCGAAGCTTCTTCGGTAAAAATGCCATACTTTATACTCGGTAGCGTACTTGTGATCATTGCCATCCTTTTTGCCTTTACCCACCTGCCCAGGATCCAACAGCATGAGGAACATACTGCAAGTAAAAATATTTTCCATGCCCTGAAGCACCGTCATTTAGCCTGGGGTGTTACTGCGCAATTTTTTTATGTGGGGGCACAAGTTTGTGTATTCAGCCTATTTATCCTGTACGCAACAAAATCTGCCGGCATTACAGAAGTTAAGGCAACCTACTATTTGGGTTTTTGCGGTGCCGCCTTTTTGATCGGCAGATTTATCGGTACGTTTTTAATGCGGTTTTACCGTTCAACAGTTCTGCTGGGGATCTATGCCGGCATCAATATCTTCCTGTGTGTCATCGCAATTTTAGGTCATGGTGTCATAACCGTTTACACAATTATCGGTATATGTTTTTTTATGTCCATTATGTTCCCTACTATTTTTGCGCTGGGTATAAAAGAATTAAAGGGCGATACAGAATTCGGCAGCAGTCTGATCATTATGTCCATCGTTGGTGGAGCTATTCTGCCAAGGGTATTTGGTTACATCAGCGATATAACCGGTAATATCCAGTATGGTTATTTGGTGCCATTACTCTGTTTTGTAGTGGTGGCATTTTATGGGTTTAAAGGCTACCGCGTAAAAGTGGACTCTGAGGAATTGCCGGTTGCAACTATTTTTTAAAATATTCATTCTAACATGCAAATCAGTTTACCCAGGGTAATTTTTGGAACCAGTGGCTTAGGAAATTTATATGTGGCGCTTCCTGAAGAAATTAAGTGCGCAATTGTTGCCGAAAGTGTGCGTTGTTCACCAAAGCCGGTTGTATTTGACTCCGCCGGTAAGTACGGCGCAGGGCTTGCCCTGGAATCGCTGGGAAAGTCTTTGGCGCAATTGAAGGTACACCCTTTGGGAGTGCTGATCAGCAATAAACTGGGGTGGTTGCGTACTGAGTTAACAACCGCCGAACCTACTTTTGAACGCGGGATTTGGCGTGATTTGAAACATGATGCCGTTCAGAAGATAAGCTATGAGGGTATCCTGGAATGTTATGAACAGGGGAATGAATTGCTTGGCGATTACCGGGCAGAATTGGTTTCGGTACATGACCCTGATGAATACCTGGCAGCGGCGAAAGATGGGCCGGAAAAAGCACAACGTTACCGGGATATAATGGCGGCTTATTGTGCGCTGAGTGAATTAAAGCGGGATGGGAAAGTAAAGGGTATTGGCGTGGGTTCAAAAGATTGGCGGGTTATAAAAAAAATAACCCATGATGTAAAGCTGGATTGGGTAATGATAGCCAACAGCATGACGATCCACAGCCATCCCCGTGAATTAGTAGAATTTATGCAGGAGCTGGAAAAACAGGGAACGCTTATCATCAATTCCGCTGTTTTTAACGGTGGTTTTTTAACCGGATCGGATTATTATAACTATCGGTTGACTGATCCGGTGAAAGACAAAGCCTTATACCATTGGCGGGAGGCGTTTTATCAGTTGTGTACAGTTTATGGAATTAAACCGGCGGACGCTTGTGTCGCGTTTGGGCTAAATGCCCCGGGCGTTAAAAGCATAGCCTTGAATACTACGAATGCCGGGCGCGTGGCACAAAATGTTGCCCTGGCCTCTTTAAACATACCAGCCGGTTTTTGGAAAAGAATGAAAGAATGCGGCTTAATTGAAGAAGCCTATACTTCAGCGGATTGGTAAAACTAAATACAAGTATGAAAAGATATTGTTTAGCCCTTGACTTAAAGGATGACCCGCAACTGATTGCCGAATATGAAAATTGGCATAAAGCAGAAAATGGCTGGCCCGAAATACGCAAAAGCATACTGGATGCAGAAATTCATGATATGCAGATCTACCGTACCGGCAATCGTTTGTTTATGATCATGGAAACAAGCGACCATTACGATGCTGAAAAAAAACAACAAATGGACGCGCACAATCCAAAAGTACAGGAATGGGAGCGGCTAATGTGGGGATTTCAGCAGCCGCTGCCATGGGCAAAAGAAGGAGAAAAATGGGTGATGATGAAACAGATTTTTCAGCTTTAAAAAAAATAATATGCAAGCAATAGTTTGTGAACAACCGGGTATATTGGTTTTAAAGGAACAGGAAAGACCTGAAACAAAAGAAGGCTATGCCCAGGTGAGGATAAGGCGAATAGGTATTTGCGGGACTGACCTTCATGCGTTTGAAGGGACACAGCCTTATTTCAATTACCCCCGTATACTGGGCCATGAACTTTCAGGAGACCTGGTTGATACTGGTGGTGCACCGGGTTTCCAAAAAGGAGAAGTTGTGACGTTTATTCCGTATTTTAATTGCGGTGTTTGTATAGCCTGCAGATCGGGAAAACCAAACTGCTGCACACAAATTAACGTTTGCGGCGTGCATGTGGATGGCGGAATGACCGAATACCTGAATGTGCCGGCCTATTCATTAGTGCATGGCGAAGGTTTAAGTTATGATGAGCTGGCGCTGGTAGAGCCCCTCGCAATAGGTGCACACAGTATCAGGCGTACGGATATAAAGCCTGGTGAATTTGTGCTGGTTATGGGTGCCGGGCCGATCGGTCTTGGCATAATGGAATTTGCCCGCATAGCTGGCGCACAAGTAATCTGCATGGACATCAATACGCAGCGCCTTGAGTTTTGCAGGGAAAGGCTGAAGGTACCGCACACCATTAATGCATTAAAGGACGATGTTATTGAGACGTTAAAAAATATTACAAACAACGATTTTCCTACGGTAGTTATAGATGCAACCGGCAGTCAGCAAGCCATTAATAATGGTTTTAACTATATAGCGCACGGAGGCAGGTATATATTGGTTGGCTTACAAAAAAACGAGCTCAAGGTAAGCCATCCCGAGTTTCATAAGCGTGAAGCAACGCTTATGAGCAGTCGTAACGCCACCCGTGCGGACTTTGAACACGTTATCAGCTCGATGAAAAAAGGATGGATTGATCCGGTTAATTACATTACTCATCGTGTACAATTCGGTGATGTAACCACCGAATTCAGTTCATGGCTTGATCCCGCTGCGGGCGTAATTAAGGCTATTGTTGAGCGGTAGTTCCGTAATCATAGCTGGTCACATATCGTAGCTAAAGCGTAATCACAACGGTGCAGTTTTGTAAGTGTAATCCCGGATATCCACCGGACAGTACTTTGCCTTTTGAACGGACGATGTAGTACTTGAGAACTCAAAATTAAACGAAAAAGACGTTCCACGATGAGATACGGAGTGCATTTTACTATTTAATAATTCAGGTTTTTAGCCCGGGAGTATTTTATAAAAATGCCGTTTTATTGAATATGAATTATAAGTTTTGTGTAATATTTATATTACCTTAGTGTACCGACTTTAAAAAAGTTGATCTGTTGTTTTTGATTTTTCAATGATACCCCGATGCGCTTAAAATTTTATTCTTTTATTATTGTTATATTATTTTTTGCGCACAAAAATACTTTTGCACAAAGCAATCAATACCAGTTTTCGCGCCTTAATATAGGCAACGGCTTGTCACACAACCAGGTCAACTGCATATTTAAAGATTCGCAGGGTTTTATGTGGTTTGGTACGGCATCAGGGCTTAATCGCTACGACGGTTACACTTTCAGAGTATTCAAACACGATGACAACGATAAACACTCTATAAATAATGATGTTGTAGAGAATGTTTTTGAAGGGCCCGATAACAAGTTGTGGGTAGCCACCCGCCGGGGATATTGTTTTTACGACCCGGAAACAGAACAGTTCAATGCTGATGTGCCCGCCATGTTCCGGTCTTTAAAACTACCGGTTTATCCTACAGTGTCCAAAATAGTCAACAATGGTAAGGGAGATTTTTGGTTCGCCTGTCCCGATTCCGGCCTTTATCACTATAATAACTCAAACAGGCAGACCATACGTTATCGTCACGATCTCAATTCCAGGTCCGCGATGTATTCAAATTCTATTTCAGATATTGCGCTTGGCGTCAATGGGAATATATGGATCGCTTATTACGGCGGGATGGTGGAAATGTTTGATGTTAAACTTAATAAGGTAACCTACCAAACAGATATTTTATATAAAACAAGTAATGATAAAAACAGGTATTTTGCAATAACTGCCGATCGGGATAACGATTTGTGGCTTAGTTCTTACGGGACCGACCAGGGAGTATATTATTACAGCCCTTCGACAGGAATATTTAAACATATTGTTAAGGAGTCGGCCGGGGTAAAATTAAAATCTAACATCGTTAACAGCGTCGTCCAGGCCGATGACGGGATTATATGGATTGCAACGGACCACGGCGGGATAAGTCTTCTTAATAAAAAGGGTTTCAAAGTCATTTACTTGGAGAACAGGGAGGATGATGGAAAATCATTGGGAGAGAATAGTGTAGGGCTTTATAAAGATAACACAGGTATTATGTGGGTACGTACTTTTAAAGAAGGAGTAAGTTACTATCATAAAAATATTATCAGGTTTCCGCTTTACAGGCATTTCGCCTCTGATCCGGGCAGTTTGAGTTTTGAAGATGTGGACAAATTTGCGGAAGAAAAAAGCGGCAATTTATGGATTGGAACGAATGGCGGCGGTTTAATTTATTTTGATCGCAAATCAAACAAATTCAAACAGTATAAACATGATCCGGCAAACGAAAACAGCCTCAGTAACGATATAATTGTTAGTTTATGTATCGACCATGAACAAAAATTATGGATCGGGACTTACTTCGGCGGACTCGACTGTTTTGACGGAAACAAATTTATTCATTATAAACATCAAACCGGAATAGCTACAAGTATTGCTGATGACAGAATATGGAGTATTCTTGAAGATTCGTCGAACCGGTTATGGATAGGAACATTTAACGGCGGTCTGGAAATTTTCGACCGTTCAAAAAAAATATTTTATCACCCCTTTGGTCAAAAGGATATAAGGTGCCCCTTCGTGTCCTCTATATTTGAAGATAAGCAGGGAAATATATGGATAGGCGGATATTTTGGTGTCGATAAAATATTGAAAAATGAGCATAGAGTAATACACTATAATAGCACAAATAATCCCAATAGTTTAGTTGGCGACAATACAACTAGCATCACCCAAGACAGCCGCGGCCTGATATGGATAACAACAGGAGACGGCTTGAGCATACTAAACCCCGAAACAAACCGCTTCACTTCGCTGACGAAAAGAAAGGGGCTGCCTGACAACCAGGTTTTAAATATACTGGAGGATAACAAAGGGGCAATGTGGCTAAGTACATCAAACGGACTGTGCAAGATAACATTGATACCAGGCAACCAATCATATAGTTTCCGGTTAGAAAACTTTGACGAAACAGACGGCCTGCAAGGCAGAGAGTTTAATGTAAATGCCGCTTTAAAAACACATAAAGGGGAACTTATATTTGGCGGCGGACACGGTTTTAATATTTTCGACCCCTTAAGTATACATCCAAATATTAATGATCCTAAACTAATCTTTACAGATTTTCAGCTTTTTAACAAAAGCATCGCAGCCAATGAAGTATTTAACGGGCATGTCATCTTATCGAAAGCTATTTCGGCTACTCCTGAAATAACGCTGAATCACAGTGATAACGTGTTTACCATTGAATTTGCATCATTAAATTATTTTAGCCCCAATAAAATAACCTATCAGTATATGATGGAGAATTTCGACAAGGGGTGGCGTAATGCCGACAACGCAACACGAAAAGCCACTTATACCAACCTTGACGGAGGAGATTATGTTTTTAAAGTTCGTGCCTTAGATGCTGACGGCGTGCATAAACCCCAATATATATCCTTAAAAATTAAGGTATTACCCCCATTTTGGAAATCGACCGTTGCCTATTGCATTTATTTAATACTGGTAGTTGGTATACTTCTTTTTATTCGGCAGCGCGGAATTCAGAAGATCCGGAAACAATTTGCCGAAGAAAAAGAAAAACAGGAGGCCCGGCTGTTAATTGAACAGGAGCGGCAGGAGGTTAAGCGTATGCACGAACTCGACCAGCTGAAAATAAAGTTTTTAACGAATGTAAGTCACGAGTTCAGAACGCCACTGTCATTGATTATGGCGCCGGTTGATAAAATGCTTAACCGCGCTGATCCAGAGCAAAAACAGCAACTTAACATGATCGGGAAAAATGCCCGGCGATTGTTAAACCTTGTTAATCAATTGCTTGATTTCCGTAAGATGGAAGTTCAGGAGCTAAAGCTGCATAATAGACCAGGGGATATCGTGAAGTTTATCAAGGAGATAAGCTTATCGTTTATAGATATCGCCGACGAAAAAGAGATTGGCTTTATATTTGAAACTGCGATAGATTCCCTGTTTACCAGTTTTGATCATGATAAGATAGAAAGGATTTTATTTAACCTGATATCCAATGCGTTTAAATTTACCCAGGCGGGCGGCCATGTAAGCGTTTTGCTAAGTGTGGCAAAGCAAAATCAGGCAGGTAACGACACCTTACTTGAAATCAGAGTGATCGATACGGGTATTGGTATACCTTTTGAAAAACAGGATAAAATTTTCGAACGTTTTTTTCAGCACGAAATTCCGGAATCGATGATAAACCAGGGTAGTGGCATAGGCCTTGCCATTACCCGGGAGTTTGTAAAGATGCAGGGGGGAGAAATTACGGTTGAAAGCGAGCCTGATCACGGCACTTGTTTTATCATCAAACTGCCATTTACCATTTATGAAGCTCCGGCGCCGGATATATTGTCCGGCGATGATGACGAGGATGAAACACAGAATGCAATAGCCGTTGGTGAAAGTAAAAGTGCGCCCGGGCAGCTTAACACAACTAAAAGGCCCACCGTCCTTTTAGTTGAGGATAACGATGATTTCCGTTTTTACCTGAAGGATAATTTAAGAGACATATTTTTTATTATTGAAGCTTCAAACGGGCGGGATGGCTGGCAAAAGGCACTTTCGCAGCATCCGGATATTATTGTGAGTGATATCAGCATGCCGGAAATGACCGGTATTGAGCTTTGCAAAAAACTAAAGGGCGATAAACGTACGTCGCACATTCCGGTTATCTTATTAACCGCCCTGACAGGTGAGACTGAACAATTAAAAGGTTTGGAAATTGGAGCTAATGATTACATGACAAAACCCTTTAATTTCGAAATACTTCTCTCAAAAATCAAGAACATCCTTATTCTTAGAGACACCTATAAACGGACGTATAAAAAGCAAATGGATGTACAATTACAGGAGTCGCCTTTGCAAAACGAAGATGAGAAACTGTTAAGGAACATAGTTGATTATATCGAGCTCAATATATTAAACGAGAGTTTATCTGTAGAAGAGTTAAGCCGCCAGATGAATATGAGCCGGGGATCGCTGTATAATAAAGTGCTGATGCTTACCGGTAAATCGCCTGTTGAATTTATCCGTTCCATCCGGTTAAAAAAAGCGGTGTATTTGCTTGAGAACAGCCAGATGACTATAAGTCAGATATGCTACGAAGTAGGCTTTAATACGCCCAAATATTTTACAAAACTGTTTAAGGATGAATATAACGTTCTCCCGTCTGCATATACCAGTTCCATGCGCCAAAAGAAAAATTTGACTGGTAGCAAAGAATAACAATCTAATTATCTTTTCGTTTAGCTCCCGCCCAACACAAATTCGCCTATTTGGGCTTGTTTGTCATGCATCCCGGCCAAATGTACAAACAGTGGCATTTTCCAGGTTAAATCCTCCCCATAAATACCTGAAACGGCTGTTTGATATCATATTTTTGTGTTTATTTTTTATATAAGTATCTCATTTACAGCGTATTTTTTTGTATTAAACATTTGGTCTATATTTTTGCTCAACTCTGCCACTTCCACATTTGTAACTAAACATAGATTCGTTTCTTAAGAATATAGACTCAACTCGATATGATAATATCTGTCTGGTCTTATTCCCCAGTTATAATAATAGACCAACGCGACTACTTTATTTTTTAAACAGTAAACAGGTTTTGCCTGTGGCTAAAATTTTTGATGGCAGTTCGGCAGCGCAGGCAAAAGAAATCCATTAAAGTAGGTTTTAGTTTGCGTTGGGGCGCTGGTTTATCGTGTACAATATTAAAACAACCATAAAATATGAATGAAAGTTAAATCCAAGTAACCACTAACCAAAATCAATAAACCAATTATTAAAAAACGTTAAAATCCCTTTATAAAATGGATAAAAATTTACAAAAAAGATTGAGATATCATATTTCGTTATTCATAGCAAGCATGTTGCTATGTCTTTCAGGCTATGCGCAAACCATCGGTATCTCCGGCAAGGTAACAGACGCCGACAGCTCCGACCCGATGGTAGGAGTGAACATTAAAATTAAAGGCACAACAACCGGGGTTGTGACCGATATTAATGGTGCTTATAAAATAATGGCACAACCGGGTGATGTCCTTGTCTTTAGCTTTTTAAGTTATCAAAGCCAGGAAATAACCGTCAAAAAAAACAATGTTATTAATGTCAAGCTAAATTCAACATCCAGCAACTTAAACGAAGTGGTAGTTGTTGGCTATGCAAAGGCAAAAAGAAAAGATGTAACAGGTTCAATCAGTTCAATTAAGGGTGATGATCTGCGCCAAACACAACCAACTACTTTTGACCAGGCCCTGCAGGGAAAAGTTGCAGGTGTTGTGGTACAGCAGATATCGGGCCAACCCGGTGGCGGCGTTTCTATTCAAATACGCGGTGTGTCGTCAATAACCGGCTCTAATTCGCCATTATATGTAATAGATGGTGTTTATATCACCGGCGTATCCGATCCGGGGAATGGCGGCAACCCGTTAAATTCCATCAACCCCAGCGATATAGAAACCATAGACGTATTGAAAGATGCCTCGGCAACAGCGATATATGGATCCCAGGCCACCAATGGCGTTATCGTTATCACAACAAAAAGAGGGAAGTCCGGTCCGCCAACCATCAGTTACGATTTCTTTGCCGAGAACCAGTTGAGGCCGAAAGAACTCCCTACGATGGACCTGCAGCAATATGCTACGGTTATTAATGCCCGTTCGCAGGTCTGGGGTTTCGCCACTAACCAAGATGAGTTCGCCAATCCCCAATATTTAGGCAAGGGTACCGACTGGCAAAGAGTACTATTTCAGAGTGCACCGGAGCAAAGCCATACCATAACGCTCAGCGGAGGCGACCCGAGGACGCAATATTTACTCTCAACTTCTTATTTCGATCAGAAGGGAGTAGTGCAGGGCTCCGAATTCACAAGATACTCAGTACGGCTGAACCTGGACAACAAAACCACTGACTGGCTAAAACTCGGGACCAGTCTTCAGTTGGCACACAGTTTTCAAAATCAAAATTCAACCGCCGGCAACGTAATAAGTTCGGCACTTTACCTAACCCCCGATGTTCCCGAACATAATCCCGACGGGTCCTGGGGAGGCGTCACCAATCAGCAGGGCTGGGTGCCAGGTACTGCAAACCCGGTAGCAATTGCCTTAATTACAACAAACAATCAAACCAGGAACCAGGTATTTGGTAATGCTTATAGCGATATACAATTTAGTAAAGACCTTACTTTCCGGAATGAACTATCGGGTAATTTCGATTTTAATACCGCGAATGGTTTTAGCCCGGTTTACACTTTTGGTAAAGTGGTTAATGGTATCAACAGTGCCAGTGCAAGCATGAGTCAAAACATTAACTGGACAGTACGCAGTTTTATGACCTATAACCACGATTTTAAAGCATTTAAAGTTAACGTATTAGGAGGACACGAAGCAAACTCCAACTGGTTTGACAATGTAGGCGCAGGTCGCACCAACTTTCCTTCAAACAATGTAACGTCTATTAATGCCGGCGACCCTACCCAGGCAACCAACTCAGGCAGTGTTGGTCTTGGCGGTTCATCCGAATCATATTTCGGCCGTCTTAATTTGTCATGGGATGACAGGTACCTGATCACAGGTAACATCCGCGACGACGGTTCTTCCAGTTTTCCGAGCAATCGTCGTTGGGGTATTACCTATTCAGGTGCGCTTGCCTGGAAAATCAGTAACGAAGCGTTTTTGAAAAATGTAAAAGCAATAAATGAATTGAAACTGAGGCTCAGCTACGGGCTTACCAACAACCAGGGCATACCAGGCAATACTTATGTAACCCAGCTTACAACAGTGGCAAACGGTTTATCAGGTACTGCGCAGTTTCAAAGCAATTTGCCCAACCCGAACGTAACCTGGGAAAAAACAAATTATTACGATGCCGGGCTCGACGGAACGTTTTTTAATGGGCGCATAAATTTTTCGGCAGACGTATATGACCGCGAAATAAACGGTCTGTTATTAGCCGAACCGCTTCCGCTGTATTCAGGCACCACCACCGGTTATTCGCCGGGGGCCATGGCGGCGCCATATGCCAATGTGGGCAGTATGCGCAACACGGGTTTTGACTTCCGGATCAGTACAACCAATGTCAGCCATAAAGGTTTTTCATGGAGAACTGATTTTACCATATCGCGGAACATTAATAAAGTGCTTAGTTTAGGTAATGGCGGCTCGGATGCCAGTTTAGCACAAAAATCCTACACCAATAACGAGATAGTTGAGAAAACAGTTGTAGGTCAGCCAATTGGCGAATTTTACGGTTACATATTCGACGGTGTGTTTGCAAAACCAAGTGATTTTCAAAACCATGCGTTACCTGTTGACCAGAGCGGAAAACCTTATCCCATTTCTCCTTCGGGTGGTGGTATCTGGTACGGCGACCGTATGTTTAAAGATTTGAATGGTGATGGTATTATCGACTCGAGAGACCAAACTTTCCTGGGTTCACCAATCCCGAAATTCCAGTATGGTATCGGTAACACATTCAATTACAAAGGTTTTGACCTGAATATTTTCTTTAGCGGCGATTATGGCAATAAAGTATTCAATGAAATATCTATAAACCAAACCAGTCCGACAGCGAGCACTGCCTGGTTTTCATCGGTATTGAATTACGCGCATTTGGGTATGGTAAATCCGGCAGGCTCAGCATCCGATATTAACAACGTATATGTCACCAATCCGAATACAACTATTGTAGGTTTGAGAAACGACAATACCAACGATAACACCCGTTCTTCTAATTTGTATGTTCAGGACGGTTCATTCCTGAAGTGCAAGAACATCACCTTAGGCTACCGCCTGCCGGAAAACCTGTTGTCGAAAATATATGTGCATTCCATCCGGGTATATGCTTCGGTTACCAATGTGTTTACCATTACCAAATATGCTGGCCTGGATCCCGAAATCGGTTCATGGAACCCACTTCAGGCAGGCTGGGACAGTGGTTATTATCCCCAGCCGCGCGGGTTTACTTTTGGCGCAAACATAACCCTTAACAAATAAAACAATCATCGGTTAAAAAAGATATTTATGAAACTAATTAATAAAATAGCAATTGTTTTACTACTCGGCGGGGCAATTGCGGGGTGTAAAAAGAATTTCCTGGACCGCCCCGATACTTCCAGGATCAGTTCTGCCAATTTTTACCAAACCGCCTCCGATTTACGACTGGCCACAGCCAACTTGTATGGCGGGGGCCCCTGGTGGCAGTGGCAACAGCCCTGGTTATTACTGGGCGATGTATTGCCCGGAACAGCCTTTTACACCTATAATGGCGATATCATGCAGCTTTATACCCGTACCATTACTGGCCAAAACGGCAATGTGTCAAGTGGGTGGACCGGCCTGTACAACGTTGTAGCGCAATGTAATATGGTTATTAATGCCATAGAACAGCAATCTTCTTCTTCTATAGCTGCCGTAGACAAAAACCGGGCGCTTGGCGAAGCAAGGTTCGTCCGGGCGATGGCTTATTATCATTTGGTGGTTTATTGGGGCGCTGTGCCGATTATTGAGGATAACACCAAATTGCTTACAAACGCATTGCTCTATCGCAACACGGTTCCGGATGTTTATAAATTTATTACCAAAGACCTCACTTTTGCATCGCAAAACCTTCCGGCCACCGATCAGCCAGGCAGGGTAACCACCTGGTCCGCGCAGGGGTTGCTGGGCAAAGTATATTTAACCATGTCGGGTTGGGGCAAAAGCGGCTCACGCGACCAGGCATTGCTGGACAGCGCCAAAAAATATGCAGGCAATGTGTGTAAAAACAGCGGGTTAACATTGCTCCCCAGCTATTACAATCTTTTCAGGACACAATTCAACGATAACCAGGAATCGTTATTTGCACTTCAATGGGCTCCGGGAGTGGGGTATGGATTTGGTAACGTTTTGGAAACCTATTATTCGCCCAGCGCCACGATAAATGCGCAAAAGAGCGGCGGATGGGAGGCCTTACAGCCAACCTGGGATCTGTATATGATGTACTCAGCTAAAGATACCATACGGCGCAAAGCCACTATTATGCTCACCGGGGATTTTTACCCCGACCTGGATGCAGCGGATGGGGGATATACAGCAGGCGGCAATTCTATGAAAAAACACATTGTTGGTAACGAGAAGGATAACAACTCGCCGACGATGACGATGTGGTCATCGCCCGAACACCCTGCAATGCTTAGGTTAGCCGATGTGTACCTGGTATATGCAGAAGCGATACTGGGCAATAATGCCAGTACGACCGACGGGGATGCCATGCTATATTTCAACAAAGTGAGAACCAGGGCCGGCGTAGACCCAGCCCCGATGTTAACCGCCGACACCATACTGCGGGAAAGAAGGGTTGAACTGGCTTTTGAAGGACAGTATTGGATAGACCTGGTAAGGCGTTCTTATTACGATCCGGCGGGAGCGGTTAAAATCCTTAACGACCAGAATGCCAACCACGGCAGGCAGCAATTTACTTATGATCCTAAGACCCATATAGCTTCAAGGGATACTACTGCGGCCCCGTCTGCGCTACCGGCAACCATTAGTTCATATACATTGCCGATTCCAGCGTCAGAAGTGGCAACCGACCCGAAACTGGCACAGCCACCAGTCCCTTATTATTAATTTAACAATTAAAATATATAATTATGAAAAAGAAATCATTTATCGGTTTGTGTTTATTGCTGCTTCTCTTCGCGATGGTGGCTTTATTCCCTGCTTGTAAGAAAAACAACGAAGCCGCTCCCATGATTACAGCTGTGAGGAGTTATGCACCCTCACCGGCCGATACGGTGTTGCACAGTGCAGTTGCAAAGGGCCAATGGGTAGTTATAACCGGGCAAAATTTGCAAAATGCAACCAATATTAGTTTTGATGGAGTGCCCGCAAGCTTTAACATTGCTTTATTTGCCCCAAACAGTGCGGTAGTGCAAATTCCTACAATCGTGTTTTCAACCATTGATACCACTAAGCTCTATACAATAAAGTATACAACAACAGGAGGCTCAACAACGTTCGGATTTAAATTAGGCCCTGCGGCGCCAACTATTACGGCAATATCTAACGTGTTTGCCAGCCCTGGCGATTCGGTTTATCTTTATGGCGCCAATTTAGTATTGGTTCAGCACTTTGTATATGGTGGAACCACAATTTCATCGTATAAATCAAGCCTCGACGGAACAGCCCTTGGCTTTTTAATGCCGGCAGCAACGCCCACCAGCCAGATAATAGTAGTCACCAGGGCAGGTACTGTTAAAGACACCATAAATGCAACGCCAACTATTACCGGTATTTCAGACGAAAATGCCATTGCTGGCGACTCAGTTCATATTTACGGCACCTATTTTAAGAGTATCCAGGCAATAACTTTCGCGGGCACAGCAATTAGTTCGTTTACCACATCGGCTAAAGGGAACTCCATCGGCTTTATTATGCCATCAACCTCACAAAGCGGTCCGGCCTCTGTTACTACAAAATTTGGTACGGCTACTACCGTGTACAATGTAAACGATGTAGCGACCGGAAGAATATCTGATTGGGAGTGGGGTGGAAACTTTAACTGGCAATGGTGGGGCGGCGCAAGTATAAACAGCGGTAACTCGGGTAGCGGATGGCCACCTTACAACGCCGATTTCCCTGGAAATACAAGCCAATACATGTCATTGAAAAACGGTGTGTTAGCCGCTGGAGAGGGAAATACCTACTCTAACTATGCCATACTAATGAATGGAGCACAGTGGGTGCCAACTGCTAATCTTGGGGATTCACCAGCCAATTGGGCATTTAAATTTGAAGTAAGCGTGCCACAATCCTGGAATGGCGGTTCAATTGTTGTTCAAAGCGGGGTTGGTGGCTATATTGCCCGATGGGAACCATGGCAAATAACAGCATCCGCCACGGCGCCATACACTACAAAACGCTGGGTAACAGTAACTATTCCTTTGTCCTCGTTCCGTGCACCTGACCCTACACTTGGTGATGGTGAAGGCACTTCGATATCCAAAATTGCTGATTTGGTGAGTAGCTCAGGTAATACTTCATGTACAATATATATCCATAATTATAGCAAATCGGCAACTGCAACCGGCTTCTACGGTGCTTTTGACAATATCAGGTGTGTAAAAATTAAATAAACTAAAGCCTCGCAGCAATATGTTGCTGCGAGGCTTTTTAACCAATTGAATATGAAAATGATGATAAAGAAAATAGGGACAGTGTACAAAATTGCGGTGATGTTTATTGCAGTTTTAGTTGCCGCTTCCTGCAAGAAAAACAATACACCCAGCCCGCAACTTACCCTTTCTAATAAAACAGATACCATACCGGCAAGCGGCGGTACATTAACATTGAATTTTACTGCTAATGCCGCATGGAGCATTGATACTGTTGGATTTGGATGGCTGCAATTAAGCCAGGTATCAGGTGGTAGCGGCGCCGCTACCATTACTTTAACAGGTGCGGCTAATAATAAATCGGGCGTGAGTCGTTCTTTGCTGTTAAATCTGAATGCAAACAACGGTCAAAGCAGGCGGATTACGGTGTGGCAGGATGTTATTATTTATCCATCCTACAATACATCGGCCAAAGCAGCTGATGCAACTGGCATGACTAGTAGTGCTTCGCAAATAGCTAATAATATTACCTACGGTTGGAATTTTTATAATACTATGGAGGCCCCTGGAGGCGAAACAGGATGGGGAAATCCGCCTATTACCCAGCAACAGTTTGATTTATTAAAAGCAAATGGTGTAAATGCCGTAAGGATACCTATTCGTTATGATGGACATTTCGTCAACACGACAACGTTACAAATAGACCCGGCCTGGCTTGCCCGCATAAAACAAGTGATTCAATATGGCATTAACGATGGTATGTATGTGACCATCAATATCCATTATGATCCCGGAAGTACGCTTACAGGCGCTAAGCAAGATAGTGCAAACGCTAAGCACAAGGCAATTTGGGAGCAGGTAGCTACTTATATGCGCGATTTTGACGAGCATTTAATGTTCGCCAGTCTCAACGAAACCAGTCTCAACAACAGTAATGATGTAACGTCAATGAGTACCACAATGCGTTATCATCAAACCTTTATTAATGCAGTGCGCGGTACTGGCGGGAAAAATGTTTATCGTGTTTTAGTTATTCAGTCGCCTTCGGCATCAACTGATATTCTTAATCAATATTTGGATCCGACAAATGTGTATAAAACACCGAAACTGCCTACCGACCCGACACCTCATAAAATGATGCTTGAGTTCCATTATTATAGCCCATCGCAGTTTTGCATATTGGGAGGTGGCACTTCCACAACACCTCAGGACGCAAGCTGGGGTAAAGAGCTGTATTTTTGGGGAAACAGGAATACGTATGCTGTGAACGGTGCATTTACCAACTATCATACTACAAACCCACTCTTCCTGGATCGCAATTGCACATCTGCGAATGAAGAAAGTTATGTCGATTCTATAATGCACACCGTGAAAGGAAGGTTTGCTGCTAAAGGCATTCCATTGTTTATGGGCGAATACGCGCCGAGTTATCACGCTGCGAGGTTGACAGGATATCCGGCCGATTCGTTAAAAGCATTAGCATCTGCGACGCATTTTACTGCTTATGTTGCACAACAAGCCAAAGCAAATGGGGTAATACCGTTTTTATGGGCGGGTATATTTGACCGGCGAGGTTTGAACGGAGTTCCGCAAGGACCCGCAGTTGTAGGAGATCAGGTAACACTGGATTCAGTAAAAGTTGCCGTAAACAGGGGCGTAGCGGCATATGGTCAGGGCGGCGCAAAGTTTCAGTAAGCACGCTGAATAATATAAAAAACGTCTAAAAAAATTGTTTTGCTTTATCGCCCCACTTTTAATTCCTCTCCGTCGGAGGGGGATTAAAGGTGGGGCTTTAGAGGTGCCACACAGCAAAAGGTTAGCGTAAGTTTTTTGCAGAAGACGATGGAATAAATCCATAGCGCGCAAATGATGCGGGCTGCAATAGATTTTATGCACTATTTAAAAAATTGAGGACCAGATGAGTAAAATAAAAAAACAATATTTTTTTAAAGCATTAGTATTTCTTATTACAATTTTATTTTATTTCTCCTGTAAAAAAGCCACGAAAAACGAGGTGGCGCAACCGGTAGGCCAACTCTCGGTTAACGTACCTTCCGTAAATTTTACAGCCGATGGGGGAATCCAGGACATAACTATAACCAGCAATGCCAATTGGACGTTGAGCAATCCCGCTTCTTCGTGGCTGCAGGTTAGCACAACGTCAGGTAAAAGTGGTAACACCACTGTTCATTTAAAAACAATATCACAAAATGTCACAGGGGAAACCCTGTCCGGACTTTTGGAAATAAATCCTTCGAATGGTCAGACTATAAAGTTGATCGTTACCCAGTTGTCCACCATATACCCAACCTATAACACGTCGCCCATAGCACCCGATATGACTGGGATGACCAATACAGCCGTGCAACAGGCATCCTACATGAAACTGGGTATCAACTTAGGCAACACCCTTGAAGCACCCGGCGGCGAGACAGGCTGGGGCAGCCCCGTCATCACGGAGAACATTATAAAATTTATAAAACAAAGCGGCTTTAATTCAATACGGCTCCCATGCTCATGGGATTATGGGCACATCATAAATAAAGGTACCGAGCAAATAGCCCCCGCATGGCTTGCCCGCGTAAAACAAGTAGTCGGGTATTGTGTAAATAACAACATGTATGTTATACTTAACATACACTGGGATGGCGGATGGCTGGTTTGCACACCGGATAAAAAAGATTCAGTCAATGCTAAACAAAAGGCATTGTGGGAGCAAATAGCCACAGCTATGCGCGATTTTGACGGACATTTGATGTTCGCCAGCGAAAATGAACCAACTACCAACGATGCCAGCCAAATGGCCATTTTAGAGTCGTACCACCAAACCTTTGTTAATGCTGTCCGTTCGACAGGTGGCCGCAACGCTTATCGTATTTTGGTTGTACAGGGGGCATCTCAACTTATGAACGCCTTCCCGACTGATCCGGCGCCTAACCGGATGATGTACGAAGAACATAATTATACGCCGTGGCAATTTACCGAAATGGTGGGAGACCAATCATGGGGCAATATGTTTTATTACTGGGGTGCAGGTCATCACTCAACAATCGAACCCGGTCGAAATGCCAATTGGGGGGAAGAGGATTATCAAAACACTTATTTCCAGGGAATAAAGCAAAAGTTTGTAGATAAAGGTATTCCGGTTATAATGGGCGAGTATGCGGCTATCAGGCGTTCAGAGCCGCTTGATCAGGCTGCACACCAGGCCCTCCGTCGACTATTGGATAACATTTAATACCAGGCAGGCACTGGCTAACGGCCTTAAACCATTTTATTGGGATACAGGCGGTGTTTTAAACAGACAAACTTTAACAGTAAACGACCAGCGTACACTTGATGCCATAATAGCGGGTGGCCAATAAAAGCATATTTGCTTAAGTGTTTTTTACTTTTTATACAGCGGTGATTTAAACAAAATGAAAATCAGGTATTTTTTTACAATATTATTAGCGCTTATTACGCTTGCATCTTTTTCTTCATTCAAAATGGGTGGTGGTAATTCCACGCCGTCCATTATTTATCCTTCATACAACACCTCACCAAAGGCTCCCGACTCAACAGGGATGAAAAGTAACGCTGTTCAGCTCGCCGCTAAAATTGGGTTAGGGTGGAACATCGGCAACACTTTTGAGGCCCCTGGCGGCGAAACAGGTTGGGGCAGTCCTGTTATTACGGAGGATTATATCAAGGCGGTAAAACAACATGGATTTAATGCGATCCGCCTGCCATGTGCCTGGAATTTGACGCATTTGGTTGATAAAAACAAAGCACGGATAGATCCAAAGTGGCTCAATAGGGTTAAAGAAGTAATAGGGTATTGCGTAAAAAATGATATGTATGTTTTACTCAATATACATTGGGACTCGGGATGGCTTGAAAACAATTGCACTGCCCTTAAAAAAGATTCGGTTAATGCGAAACAAAGAGCGCTTTGGGAGCAGATTGCCACCAGCATGCGCGATTTTGACGAGCATTTGATGTTTGCCAGTGCTAACGAACCTAACGTAGAGAATGCTGATCAAATGGAGGTTTTAAATAGCTATCATCAAACCTTCATTGATGCGGTCCGGTCTACCGGTGGCCGAAACAGCTTCCGGGTACTGGTGGTTCAGGGCCCGTCGACGGATGTTGATAAGACCAGCAAATTGATGAATCGTCTTCCAGAAGATAAGGCGGATGGGCGGATGATGGTAGAGGTACATTATTATAGCCCTTACCAATTTTGCCTCATGAACGGCGATGCGAACTGGGGTAAAATGTTTTACTACTGGGGGGCAGCGCTTCATTCGACGCTTGAATCTGATCGCAACGCCACCTGGGCAGAAGAAAACGATGTAAAAAAATCCTTCGGTCAAATGAAGGCGAAGTTTTTCGACAAAGGAATCCCCATCGTTGTTGGCGAATATGGCGCTTATCGGCGAAATGACGGGGAAAATGTTCCCAAAGAATTAGCACTGCATAACGATGCCGTTGATCACTGGCTAACCTACATTACCAAGCAGGCGAAAGCCAACGGCATGTTGCCATTTTTTTGGGATACGGGCGGTGCGTTAGACCGGCAGGATTTCTCGGTGAAAGATCAGCGGACGATTAATGCTATCGTCGCCGGAGGAAGATAGATGATTGGCACAATCGACCTGTAGATTATTGCGAGGCTAAATGATACCGGCACGATTTCCGGAAAGTGTATTTGAGATGCAAAATATTATATGAAAAGAGGTTTAATAATTGGTGCGATTTTATTGTTTTCGTTAAATCTCTTCGGACAGTTGCCCTATCAGAACCCTAAGTTGACTTCCGAAGAGAGGGCTAAGGATTTAATATCGCGTTTGTCATTACAAGAGAAAGCCGGCTTGATGTGCGATCAGTCAGAAGCAATTCCCCGATTGGGAATAAAAAAATTCAACTGGTGGAGCGAAGCTTTGCATGGCCTTGCGCAAAGCAACGATGTTACGGTCTTTCCCGAACCAATCGGAATGGCTGCCTCATTTGACGATAAGCTTGTTTACAAGGTGTTTGATGCTGTTTCCGACGAGTTTCGCGCCAAATACAACCAGGCGAGGAAGAATAACGAAGAAAATCGTGCCTTTCTTAACCTTTCGGTTTGGACTCCCAATATTAATATATTCCGCGATCCGCGTTGGGGGCGCGGGCAGGAAACTTATGGCGAAGATCCCTGGTTGACATCGCGTATGGCCGTTTCGGTTGTAAACGGTCTTCAGGGGCCTTCCGATTCCAGGTATAAAAAACTTCTTGCCTGCGCCAAACATTTTGCTGTTCACTCAGGCCCCGAATGGAGCCGTCATACGCTGAATCTCAATAACGTGAGTCCCCGCGATTTATGGGAGACCTATTTGCCGGCGTTCAAATCGCTGGTGCAGGAGGCTGATGTGCGCGAAGTAATGTGCGCTTACCAGCGTCTGGACGATGAACCTTGCTGCGGCAGCAACCGCTTGCTCGAAAGAATACTTCGCGATGAGTGGGGCTTTAAATATTTAGTTGTTTCCGACTGCGGAGCGATTGCCGATTTTTATAACAACCATAAAGTTTCATCCGACGACATTCATGCTTCATCGAAAGCTGTTTTGGCCGGAACCGATGTTGAATGCGGATTTGGATATGCATTTGGCAAACTACCCCAGGCGGTACAAAAAGGGTTGATTACTGAAGATGAAATAAACAAGCACCTGACGCGGGTATTGGTTGGTCGTTTTGACCTTGGCGAAATGGACAACGACTCCCTGGTTTCGTGGTCAAAAATTCCAATGTCAGTCGTAAATTCCAACGATCATCAAAAACTGGCGCTTCAAATGGCGCAGGAATCAATGACTTTGCTGCAAAACAAAAACAATATTCTTCCATTGTCCCAATCAGTAAAAAAAATAGCGGTAATCGGCCCCAATGCAGATGAAAAACCTGTGATGTTGGGGAACTACAACGGCTATCCGGCAAATACCATTACTGTTCTGGAGGGGATTAAATCCAAACTCCCTGCCGGCGCCATATTTTATGACAAAGGCTGCGATATTACTGAGGACATGATCACCGAAAGCTTCGTTGGAAACTCCTCGTTTGACGGTAAAACAGGAATAAAGGCAACCTATTGGAACAATAAGGACTTCAAGGGGGATGCGGCGGCACATGATCAGATCACCAACCCCATGCAGTTAACAACGGCTGGGCAGCACCAATTTAGCCAGGGCGTAAACCTCAAAGGGTTTTCCGGTAAATATGAAACGGTGTACAAGGCTTTACAATCCGAAACACTGGTTTTCAAATTGGCGTTTGCCGGGAAATGTCAGATAGTAGTTAACGGCGATACATTACTAAACAAAGATTCGTACCAGGCTGTGCCTGTCAGGATACCTTTTAAAACAGAAGCAGGAGAAGAATACAAGATCGAGGTCAGGTATTCGGCGATTTTTGACTGGGTAGATGCCAGTTTGAAACTAAATTTTGGCAGGGAGGTACCTGTAAATTATGATGATTTGATCAGCAAATTGAAGGGTATAGATGTTGTGGTTTTTGTTGGCGGAATTTCTTCCAAATTAGAAGGTGAAGAAATGCCTATAGAAATTCCCGGGTTTAAGGGTGGAGACCGTACAGATATTAACCTACCGGCGTCGCAGCGTAAATATTTGCAGGCGCTAAAAAAAGCCGGTAAAAAGATTGTGTTTGTAAACTGTTCCGGCTCTGCTATTGCCTTAACGCCCGAAACCGAAAGTTGTGATGCCATACTGCAGGCATGGTATGGCGGGCAATCGGGCGGACAGGCTGTTGCCGATGTATTGTTTGGCGACTATAATCCCTCGGGAAAACTGCCCGTGACATTCTACAAAAATTCGGATCAGTTAGGTGATTTTGAAAATTATTCGATGAAAGGACGGACATATCGGTTCATGAATGATGCGCTTTTTCCTTTCGGCTATGGCTTGAGTTATACGACTTTCAACATAGGCGAAGCCCGGTTTAGTAAAACAGCAATCGGAACCGATGAAACTATTCAACTAACCGTGCCTGTAGCAAATGCCGGAAAGCGCGATGGCATAGAGGTAGTACAGGTATATGTTCGTAAATTGAACGACGTTGATGGTCCGTTAAAAACACTGCGGGCATTTAAGCGTGTGGAAATTCCGGCAGGCAAAAGCCAACAAGTTTCCATTAGCCTGAATCCTTCTTCTTTCGAATTTTTCGATTTGGGGCAGCAAAAAATGACGGTCACCCCGGGAGAATATGAAGTTTATTACGGGAATAGTTCTGATGTTAAATATTTGAAAACGATTAAGATAGCAATCAGGTAAATGAAAACAAAGGCCTTAATAAATATTGCGTTTTTGGTAATAGTAGTTTTGCTAACTTCTAATACTTATGTCATTGGTCAACCTGAAAAAGTTAAAGTTGAAGGGGGATGGGTACAAGGATCTGCCGAAAACGGTTTGACCATATTCCGAGGAATCCCGTTTGCGGCCCCTCCGGTTGGCGATTTACGCTGGCATGCGCCGCAGCCGGTCAAAAAATGGGACAGTGTGAGGCTGACCACAAAATTTGCGCATGCGCCCATGCAGACCGGTAACCCTGCCGGCGGAAAGAGCGAAGACTGCCTGTACCTGAATGTTTGGACACCTGCAAAATCAACTAACGAAAACCTGCCGGTGCTTGTTTGGATTTATGGAGGCGGCTTCAGCGCCGGATCAACTGCTGAACCCTGGTATGATGGTGAACAGCTTGCAAAAAAGGGTGTCGTGTTCGTAAGCATCGCCTACAGGGTTGGGCAGCTTGGATTTTTGGCACATCCTGAATTAAGCGCCAAAAATCCCGGTCATGTTTCAGGCAATTATGGTTTGCTCGACCAGGTTGCCGGGCTCAAATGGATACAAAGGAACATTGCTGCATTCGGGGGCGACCCGGATAAAGTAACAATCTTCGGCGAATCGGCCGGAGGAATTTCCGTAAGTATGCTTTGCGCTTCGCCATTGGCAAAAGGACTTTTTCGGGCTGCAATTTCAGAAAGCGGTGGCTCGTTCGGGCCAGCGCGGCTCGTTACGTACCCCGGGGAAAATATGAAAACCCTTAAACAAGCTGAAGTTGAGGGGGAAGAATATGTACGAAAAGCCGGGGTATCTACCATTGCCGAACTTAGAAAAGTAGATGCTGAAAAGCTGCCGATGGGGTGGGGGATTGGTAATGCCTGGCCAATAATCGATGGCTATGTGCTCCCTGACGATCAATATAAATTGTACCAGGCTGGGAAGTATAACGATGTGCCGGTTCTCATAGGCTACAATTCTGACGAAGGATTGAGTTTTTTACCGGGAAAAACACCAAAGGAATTTACCGAAGCCGTCAAACTGAGGTATGGTAAATTTGCCGGAGATTTACTCAACGCGTATCCGCTTGAAGAAAACGCCATACCTAAAACTGCGCGCGACTTAACCCGTGATGCCGCTTTCGGATGGCATAACTGGACCTGGGCCCGGCTTCAGTCTGAAACGGGTAAGTCTAAAGTGTATTATTACTATTTCGATCAGCATCCTGATTATTCTAAAGATTCGCCCGATTTCGGGCATGGATCGCCGCATGCGCAAGATGTTTCCTATGTTTTCCAGCATATTGACCCCTTGAATGCTCAAACTACCAAATCTGATCTGGAGATTTCGGCAGCTATGGGAACCTACTGGATCAATTTCACCAAATATGGTAATCCGAATGGGGAAGGTGTTCCTGCATGGCCGGCTTTCACCATTAGCAAGCCGGTGGTTATGTACTTTAGCCAAACACCTTATACAGGGCCGGTGCCAGGTGAAAAGTCCCTTGAGATTTTGGATCTGTATTTTAAATGGAGGTTCACGCCTGAAGGGGCTGCGTGGGGCAATTCGAAATGAAAGAGATAATTCTGATCACACTAACCGATATGGTGAAAGAAATTGCTGGTGATGAGTGTGAACTTTTAGGATGATTGAACCGATTTGCCGGCTTTTGAAATTCTATCGTGTGTTTTGATTTTTTGATAATGTTATAAGATAGTCATTAATAAATGTTGTATAAAGAAATGAAAAGAAGAAGTGCCTTTAACGGACCTGATACGCTTCAGGAAACATTTAAACAGCCTTATAAGGCGCCGGTAAAGGTGTATTTTGAACATATACAGACACAAACTGAGGATGAGAAATTCCTGGGCGAAATAGTCGAGTATATAAAGCAGAATATATCTAACCCCGATCTTTCCGTCGTGGCGCTAAGCCGCGACATGAAAATAAGCCGGGTATGGCTCTATAAAAAGCTTTTAATGCTTACCGGTATATCGCCTGTTGAATTTATACGCGCAATTCGGTTGCAGAAAGCCCTCCGGTTGCTTGAAAATACACAATTGAAAATCAGTGAGATAGCTTTGGAAGCCGGGTTTGAAACTCCTCAATATTTTTCAAGAATTTTCAAAAAGGAATATGATCTCCTGCCATCTGCCTACGCAAGCGTTGCGCGCAGGGCTAAAGGCCGGTTAATATTAAATGCCCACGGATTGGCCGATACCATTCCAACAGCAGGCTTAAATAATCAACACATAACCAACAAAGTTCAAGCTTTAATTTAAAAACAATCAATGCGAATAAAATATATTATAGCACCCATTGCTGCGCTGTTTTTGTTTGGAAATGTTTCGGCACAGCGCGCGAAACAAACGTCAATACAGCATAAGATAGATTACATTCTTAAAAAAATGACCCTTGAAGAAAAAATTGCAATGCTTCATGGCAATGCTTTATTTTCTTCGGCAGGTGTACCGCGTTTAGGAATTCCTGAGCTCACATGCGACGATGGCCCATTAGGTGTGCGCGAGGAGATCAAACGTTTCGACTGGGCTTCTGCCAACTGGACTACTGATTCCGCCACATTTTTACCAAATGGATCGGCTATTGCAGCCACATGGAACCCAGCGATGGCAAATAAATACGGTGTAGTTATAGGCGAGGAAGCGAATGCCCGAAAAAAGAACATCATGCTTGCACCGGCATTCAATATTTGCAGAATGCCGCTTTGTGGCCGCACTTATGAGTATTATTCCGAAGATCCCTATTTGAACAGTCAATTGGCTATCCAATCTGTTAAAGGGATTCAAAGTCAGCATGTAGCTGCCTGCGTAAAACATTTTGCTGCTAATAACCAGGAATTTCACCGCGACAGCGTAAATACATTAGTTGATGAAAGAGCGCTGCGCGAAATTTATTTACCGGCATTTAAAGCCGCTGTGCAGCAAGGAGACGCTTACGCCGTTATGTCGGCTTATAATAAAGTGAATGGCTACTGGTGTTCGGAGAATGACTTTTTATTAAACAAAGTACTCAAAAAGGAGTGGGGTTTTAAAGGTCTTGTTATGTCGGACTGGAGCGGCGTACATCATACTGTTGCTGCTGCTAACAATGGACTCGATATTGAAATGGGGTCAAGCGGGCCGTATGATGAGTGGTATTTTGCTAAACCATTACTTGCGGCGGTTAAATCAGGGCAGGTATCGGTAAAAACAATTGACGATAAGGTGAGAAGAATTTTATGGCTGATCTACCATACCTCCATGAGTGCAAATCACCCTGAAGGCTCTAT